>Ga0172378_10002368_pt1 | contig 17663 bp, 17 predicted proteins | sample GrowelOW332metaG_FD_119755 | JGI IMG/M metagenome (GOLD analysis project Ga0172378, IMG submission 119755) | Groundwater microbial communities from an aquifer near a municipal landfill in Southern Ontario, Canada - Pumphouse #3_1 metaG | ecosystem: Environmental > Aquatic > Deep subsurface >... | reverse complement strand
TTCCTATACTCTCGAATACTGGGATCTGATTCTTAATTATTTACTAAGCCCTGAACTGACGCCGGATAATAATACAGCGGAAAATGCAGTCCGTCCGTTTATATGCGGTCGAAAAAACTGGTTATTTTCAGGCAGTGAAGACGGTGCACGCAGTTCATGCTTTATGTACACTCTCATTGAAAATGCAAAGCTGTATAAGCTTGTCCCGTATGACTATCTGCGCTGCCTGTTTGAACGCATCCCTTATGCCCGGACCGATGAAGACTGGATGCAGCTCCTGCCGTGGAATATCAGGCTGACTCCTTTTGAAGATAAAGGCGATTGGGTCATAAATTGACGCTTACTGTTTTAAGAGTATTCTTCGTGCTTTATCAGTACTCCGACGGACATTCCTGTAGCTCTCCGCAGGAATGTTCCGGAATAGTATTTCTATCAGCAGCAGTAGCTTCTCTTTAAATATCTAGTATTTAAATATATGGACAGTTCTGTCCGGTGGAAAAGCATAGTTCTGTCTTATGGAATGACCTTTTCTGTCTTGAGGGTATCCGTTTTCTTTGCTTTAAACATCCGGCTTCTCATCGGTTCATTAAAGCGGAAGCAGGACAGATATCCGTTCCCCGTGTCTTTGTACTGCCGTTCAAAAATACCTGCATCACAGTATTTCTTCATTTTTCTTGCAATACTCCGCGTACTTCTCAGATACAGTGTCGGCAGTTCCTGCAGTACATATGCATAGCTGACCCAGTAATAGTACTCTATTTTCCCTGTCTTTTTGTTCACGAATTTTACGGCACGCTGGTGACCGGAATTCATGAAATCCGTGATCCATCTGATGATGAGTGCGTCAACAGGTCCAAGCCCATACTTAAAAAGAAAATCCTGAAATATACCGTCTACATACATTCTCATAGTCTGCCTCCGTTTGTTTCGATTGTGTCAGTCCTGTTTGTGCTGCCGGATACGCTGCTTACATTATGCCTTATGGAAGAATGAAGCACGTAGAATTGCATCCTGCCGTCATGAAATGTCATTTCCACATCACAGGAGCCGTGCGTAATATGCAGCTGTTCTATATCACGGTATATCTGCCGTACAATATCCTCTGTCATATTATTTTCCTCCTGTTGAACGATGCTGCAGAATATACGCCTGCAGATCTTCTCGAAGAACAAAAACACGTTTAGAAAGGCGGATGCGGGGAAGCTCGGAATCCGGTATACATGAATCCAGCGTTGAAAGACCAATCGACAACAGTGTCGAAACCTCTTTTCTTGAGAACATCGGTTTATTTGGAAGTTCTACTATAATTGTTTCTTTATCAGTGGCCATAATACACTCCTTTCTTCCCGGACGGCCGGTCCGGAAAGATTTAACAGATACTTGGTGAAGTCAACGACTTCTGCTGCAGCTCTGCGTGGAGTATGAGGCATAGAGAAATCCGAAGCTACTCGACTTTTTTCGAATGCATGTTTTTTTCAAAAAGGAGGTTCCGTATATTTTTATCCCACATAATCGTACCTGTATCAGTGTGATTATTTACTTCATACAGCTTTTTTTTGCCAATCAGTTTACCCATTGTGTCTGTTACGGCTTTATAGCAGTCTGTTGTATTTATTTGAGTGTCCCTAAAATAGGAATCAAAACAATATACCGGAAATTTTGACGTATCTCTGCTTTTCAATAATCCGTCTTCGTAGTAAATATAATTGTCCATGATTAGCAGTTTCATATCAGCTTCAAACCGGGGAAGGTTTCTGCAGACATCTTTGAAGCATTCATTTTCAGATAAAGCCCGGAACATCTTCTTTTTCTCAGTGGTTGAATAGACGATACTTTTTTTTACCAGTTCATCTACCATTTCATTTATATCTGTAGTTTTTTCTAAAGCATCCAGAGATTGCTGTTCTGCAGCTTCCAGTCTGTCGTTCAGTTTCTGCACACTTTCATCAAGACACGTAATCCGGTCCGCAGTATTCTGTTCTGGTATAATACCGGCGCAAATATCAATGCCTCGATTTATGAGCGCCTCTCCGATGTCATCAGCTTTCTTTGCAAGTGTACAGCAATACGAATATAGGTCCCTTCGGTCGGCTTGTATGAAAAATACAGGGTCGATGGCAGATGCTGCAAGAGAAAATAATTCCGTCAGTATATTCGTGTGCTGATTATCATCTTTTTCAGTAAAAAAACTGAAATAAAAATCGGTATACGTTCTGTTTACCAACCGCATAGCGGCATATCTCCTAAGACATTTCGGGATTTTTTTCTTCATGAGTGCGTTACTGCGGTTTTCCAATACTGCATTTTCTTCATTGACTACATCCCGGAGAGAGCCGCTGCAATTACGGAGAGAATCAGCAGCATACGTATTCCGGTATTCTATCAGTTCTGTTTCCTGGGATGAGTATAGATAAATCCGGTACCATTTTACTTCGAGCAGAATATCACAGAGGAGTGTAGACATGAACCGGTAATCCCAGTAACGCTGAAGTTCAGAGATTTCATCTTTTACAGCTGTAAAATTATCAATATCAATAACGTGTATTATACTCATGATTCCGTCTTAATAATTATTTTTATGTATAGTTTATCATTTATCTTACGGCCTGTCTTTCTGTTTCTTGAATGATATAGAATGAAAATAATGCCTTCTATCTTTAGCAGAAGGTATTATTCAGGTTGTTTATTAGAATTACGATACACAAATTTCCGGATTTTTTCCTTATTCTCCAAGTACAGGCAGGAAAAGTTGAGCTTCGGCCCGCTGCAGTTTGTCCATAACATTGTCCGTTTCTATGTGCTCTGCGTAATGATTGAGCATCGTCTCTGTTTTATGCCCGCTCCCTGTCATTACTATTCGTTTATCCTTTACGATATCGCAGACACGACTGCACCACAAATGCCGCCATGAGTGAAAACAGATCTCATTCGGATTTTGATAACCAGTCGCTTCAAGTGCCCGGTGCAGATACTTAAGCCAGTTTTGCGGATCAGTCGGCTGAGAAGGTTTCAATCCGAAAAAGACAAATCCCTGCATTCCTTCCCCGTAAGGATTAAGCCGGGCCTGTGCAATAAGCGCATCACGAAGTTGAGGTGCTATCGGGATTTCCCGTTCATCTCCATTCTTACAGCACTTTAATCCGTCATATTTACTCCAGGAATGTTTTACATACAGACGGTCCATCCCTATATTCTCTACACGAAGACCTGCTATTTCTCCTTGCCTCATCCCCGTATACATGGCAACAGCATTCGCCAATTTAGCCGAATCATTTTCCCAGTCTGTTTTAAACACTGCAGAAGCCTGCTCCATAGTAAGGATCATACGTTGTTTACTTTTATTTGCACATTTTATGATCCCTTCAAAACAATTATTTTCGATAAGGTTGTTGTAATATGCCCACTTCAAAGGAACTGTCACCGATGAAATGATTGAATTTACTGTTTTTGGTGCAAGAGTTTTCACTACCGGATCATCAAAAAATGCTTCTACATCATCTTTTGTGATACTTCCCAATTCGCGCCCTTTTATACGTTTCATCCAGTAAATATTTATCCGGGCATTCATTGTCGCACAATAGTCTTTATGAATAGACTAGCCTTTAAGCTTCTTCTCTTTTACATAGGGTGACTTGTCGTAATTCCAGAAATTCGCAAGAAAATCCTCAGCAGGTATACATTCGGGTGTATTCGGTAATACTGCTGCTTTTATTATTTTCCGTGACTTGAGTATATCGATAATTTCTTTTCTTTCGTTTTCGGAGAAATCCATTTTTCGCAATTGCGCAAAAAACGAAAGTCTTTCAAGAGAAATTTTTTCTTCATCGGCAGCCAATTTTTTTGTTCTGACCGGAAGTACAGTACCCTGAGAATACCATTTGAGAACAGTTTTTTCGGCTTCACCCCGATTTTTACATCCTGTACTCTTCTGGAATACTTTTCCGTCTGTGGAAAATGGAAACTGCGCGTAGTAAAAACCGTTACTGCGTTTAAAAATAGAATAAGGCTTGGTCATGAACTACCTCTTTTTTTCAGAAGAAAACTATCACTGACAATTTTCACTGACATTTGAAAGATATTTCACGCCAAGCCCTACTTGTATTGGGATCGGTAGTGTGGTAACTGCTTGTAACACAAGCAGTTACCTATTTAGCGGGGGCAGGACTTGAACCTGCGGCCTCCGGGTTATGAGCCCGACGAGCTGCCAACTGCTCTACCCCGCGTCGTAAGTATCACTATACTATTGTTTATATGTTAAAAAGTCAATAGGTGTCTACTTTTTTTTACGGCGTTTTCCTGATTTTTTAAGTGTCCGCCGGCTTTCTCTTCCGTCTGATAAGAGGTTTCTGCGCAGCCTGAATTGTATACCGCAGACGGCATTGTATTGCAGCAAACAGAATGGCTGCTATTGCAAACCAGAAAAAGCTGTCATATAAAATAAAAAAATTGTACAGTCCGTGTAATAAAACGGAATAAATAATTGCCAGTATGTCGGTTTTGTGACGGCTGACGGACCAGATGAATAATCCGCTAAGTCCGGCACAGAACATATGCACAAAATCTGCCGTAAACATCCGCATAAAAATCTCTTCATACACGAGATATGCGCCCATATTATTCGCATGTTGAAGATGCTGAAGAAAATAGACTGCAGATTCAAAACACCCCAGACTCAAACCGCATAAAATCGCACACCCGAAAAAATTTGTAAGTGTAAGTTTTTTTCTAATCAGCAGAAACATTACGGCCATTACGAGCATTTTCAGAACTTCTTCCACAAAACCGTTAAACAGAATTGTTTTAAGCAGCTGTCCCGACCACGAATTTTTATTAAAAAATGCAAAGCCGCCTATATAAAACTGCAGAAAAGTTATGGGAAGGACAGCCAGAAGACCAAACAGCGTCGCCAGCAGTTCTATGGTAATTTTTATTTTTCCGAAAAATTTTAATACCAGAAAGACAACGGCATATGGAACAAAACAAAGAGCCAATGCTGCGTAAATATTCATAAACCAAGAATACCGCAAGTTGTGGACTTTTGCAATTACAAATAATATACTCACTGCATGGCAAATACAATGGATTCGGCATATATTCTTTTCGGTATCAAACACTCCGGCAAATCGACGCAGGGTCAGCTGCTGGCAGACAGACTTTCATGTGCTTTTTTCGATACGGATGCTGTTATTACCCTGCAGACGGGGCTTTCTCCTCGTACTATTTATGCTTCACAGGGACCTTCGGGATTTATGCTTGCAGAAGAAAAAGCCTGCTCCGCTCTTGCGGAAAAATATACTGGTAAAAGACTGGTAATTTCTACGGGTGGCGGAATATGCGACAATGCCCCTGCACTCTGTATACTCCGAGGTATGGGTATATTCATTTTTCTTGAAGTACCGGAATGTATTGCTGCTGACCGTATAATCAGAAAAATGACAAAACTTCCCGACGGAACTTTTGATAATCTGCCTGCATATATAGCAAAAAAAAATCCGGACACAGAAAACGATGTCCGGACAATATTTCATGATTTTTATACAGCGCGTACAGCAACGTACAGGACAATTGCTGACGTTACCGTAAAACTTGAGGATGTTCCAAAAAATTGTAATCTGGAACATATACTCAAAGCTCTTTCTTTATAACGGTTTATTCTCCGCAGCTGCCGCCGCAACCGCATCCGCAGTTTCCTTCTTCATCGTCTTCGCTGCAGTCCCCGCCGCAACCACCGCAGCTTCCACAGCTGCCGCTGCATGAAGGCGGATTTAACTCTTCTTCCGTAGCGTCGCGGACATCTTTTACTTCAATGTCGAATACAAGAGTTTTACCTGCAAGTTCGTGATTTCCGTCAACAGTGACCGTATCATCGGTTACTTTTTTTACGGTTACAATCATAGGGCCGCCTGCTGTGCCGGCCTGGAACTTCATGCCTACTTCAATCTGTGCATCGGAATCAAACTGGCTGCGGGGAACTTCGACAACCATCTGTTCATCATATTTTCCGTATGCCTTTTCAGGTGCTATCGTTACGGTAAATTTATCGCCCGGTTCTCTGCCTTCAAGCTCGTCTTCCAGACCGGTAATAAGGTTTCCGTTACCATGCAGATATTCAAGCGGATCTTTGCCTTCCGATGAATCAATCTGTGTTCCTTCCGTGTCTTTGAGCGTGTAATGGATTTTAACCATTTTGTTCTTCGTTATTTTCACTTTACATTCCTTCGTCCGTATCCTGGACAACTTCCGTGATTTCCGGGCATGCATCTTTTAAATAGCGCTCTACGCCCATTTTCAGTGTCATGACCGCCATAGGACAGCTTCCGCATGCTCCTATCAGTTTCAAATGAACCCGTTTCTGATCATCAAGCGAAATATATTGCATATCGCCCCCGTCTGCCTGAAGCTGCGGTCTGAACATTTCAACAGCTTCTTTTACTGTATCCTCAAGGGACTTTGCATCTTCTGCCATAGCGAACCTCCATAAAACAAGTACATACCTGTATAAATCAAAAACCATAATTACAGGTAATACAGTATTTCAGGAACACGCTGATAAAATCGTAATGACTCATTCAACTAGTCCCTCTTATAAAGATACAGCAAAACATACCTGCCGACTACCGTCGGAATAAAATTATTTAATCTGACAGCTTAAACTTTCAAGTTTACGGTGCAGTTCAACAATACGAGAACGCAGGTAATGATCGACTGCAAATTTTTCGACGACTCCGAGCGGGGTACCGTCTTTGTCGACAATCGGCATGACATCAGTATCGGTTTCTGAAAATTTCTCATAAATATCAGGCAGCGAAACGTCGGGTGTACAGGTATATTCAGGCTTGTCCATGATATCCATTGCAAGCATACTTTCTGCAAAGTCACCGATAAGCAGCGTCTCTTTCAAATGTTCAAGCGTTATAATACCTTCAAGCTTACCGTCGTTGTCGACAACAACAAAGGTCTGATTATGATGTGCACTGAAATTGTCAATGATATTTTTTATTTTTTCAGTATCCCGTACAATCGCCTGTGAATGTGCATCGCAGATACACTCATTCCCCCACATAACGTCTTTTACTTTTGAATTTTTCTTAATGTCTTCTTCCGTTACGTCCATACCGGTTTCACCGGCTTTCGTAATTCCGTACTTTACAAATACAGGGCCGATAATTTCAACGATAAACGTCGTTGCAGTCACGACAAGAAGAATACTGTCGCCTATCGTATCCTTAAAATAGTTTCCCGCAGTGAGCGAAAGACCTATTGCAACTCCTGCCTGACTCAGCAGACAATACTGCATGTATTTCTGAACGCTTACCGGAGCCTTCGTAAGCCACGCACCGAACCATGATCCGAATGATTTTCCTGCAGTGCGTCCTACTATATAAACGAGCGCCAGCACGATAAGCAACGGTCTCATTACCCATATATTAAGTTTAGCGCCGACTACGACAAAAAACAGAACATAAATCGGTGGTGTAAATCTGTTTATGATCTTAAAAATTGAACGGGTTCCTTTCGGAGAAAAATTAGCAACAAAAAAACCGATACTCATTGCAGAAAGTATATTGTCAAGCCCGATGTTATCACAGATTCCGGTAGAAAGAAGCAGTATACCGAGAGCAAAAGAAAGTACAAGTCCTTCATTATTCATGAGCTTTTTAATAATAAGCGTAAGAATAAATCCTAAGATGAGTCCGAGTGCAATAGAACCGAAAACATTGTAAAAAATATTGAGCATCTGTCTACCGAACGACGTTGCATGTCCTCCCAGAAGAGGAGCCGCAATCGTCGATGTAATTGCAAAAAGAATCAGCGCAACTGCGTCGTCCATTGCGACAATGCCGTACACCATTGTGGTAAGCGGTCCCTTTGAACGGTATTCCTGCATGACGTTTGTCGTTGATTCCGGTGCGGTTGAAGAACAGATGGCACCGAGCAAAATACCGAAACATATTGATTGAATGAAATTTTTTGTAAAAAGATAGCTTACTATTGTAACAACTATACTTACAATGACGGCCGGTATAAGCGATTCAAAAAGCAGAACACTTACAAACTGCTTTCCGCTTTTTTTGATAACGTCTCCCTTGAGTTCACCACCGACAAGAAAACCGATAAAGGCAAGCGCTATAATACTTATAGGATTGAGTGCAGAAACAACGTCCGGCGTTATAAGCTGAAGGCCGGAGTCACCGGCTAAAATGCCTACTATAAAATACCCGACAACCTGGGGAATATGAAGACGCTGGAAAATGTGTCCTCCCCACGTTCCAAAGAACATCATAATACCAAGAACAAGCGCAAGCTGCGGACCGAGCGTTGAAAAATGCACAGCCTGCGGTAACAGTGTCGAAAATGGATCACTCATAATAAAAACCTTCTATAAAAACTTAGTACTGACAAGTATACAGAAATAGTAAACTTTATGCAATTTTTCTGTAAAATTTACCTGATTATTTCGTTCACCACATCCTGTACAGATTTACCGCAATACAACCAGCCGTATGCAGCAGACGCAGACACGAGTTTTCTGCCGTATTCACGTGTCTCTGAATAGGGGATTGTTTCAAGAAACAAATCATATGGAAGCGTTTTCCGGTTACCAAGTTCTATTGCAGAACTCTGGAGCCAGCGGCGTACCCGCGTAATTCCTGCATTATATGAAAAGAATGCGGTAAGGACTGAACCATCAAGACGATTTATAAGTGTTGCAAGATAATATGCACCGAATTCAATATTTGTTACAGGATCTTTAAGCGAATAGTCGCTGCGCTTAAGCCGCTGGGCAATATCAGCTGCGGTAAACTGCATTAACTGTGTTAATCCGACTGCCCCGACCGAGCTGACAACATCATTGTCAAAAAAACTTTCACTGCGGATAAGCGCATATATCGTTTCTTCGGGTAACCCGTATTTTCTGCATACGTCCGTAACCGTATCGCTGTAATTACACGGGTATAAAAGCGTAAGAGCTTCTTTCGTAAGGAGTTTATCACTGCCTGCGGCGGCCCGTGCGATTATACGCAGACTTTGTGTATAATAATCATCCGTTCCGGATGCAGTCTTATTAAGAAAATCTGAAAGCCGGACAGCGCAGTCAAGACTTACAGCAATATTCCTGTCGTAGGTAAAATCCTTCCATTTATCATAAATTTTATCCGGCAGACCGAACGCTGCATAACCGGTAAGCAGCCGCTCAACCTCATCGTTCCTTTTAAATTCCGTGTTAATTTTTGTACTGCACATCACACGCTGCATATCATCATCATCAAGATTCAGCTGGCCTGCAGCAAGTATTTTGTAGTATGTATCAGTCCCGCTTGTAAGCGCACGCATAAATGCATCCCTTTCATCTTTTTCCGGATCAACAGGTTTTACAAGTTTTTCCTGTACAAGCCGGCCATAAATATGAGCATATTTCGCCGTTACTTCATCAGATGCATGACCGTCAATACACAGATAAACCTTCTGAATATCCGCCCACCGTGCTTCTGAAAGCATAAGCGGCATAAGAAGTTCAAAAAAATCATCAAAATAATACGGATCATGCCACGTAGTACAGTATTTTCTCAGTACATCAAGGGTTTCATCCGTTGAAAAACGCAGACTGCTGTTCAGCAGATACCATAACGCATTATCATACTGGTTATCAGAAACAGCGGTATTCATCGCATTTCTGAAGCGGGAAGATGATGCCGGATAGCTGTTGTCGGCTTTATCGTACAGTCTGCCCGCATAAAACCACGCATTATATATCAGTTCTTTATCAGATTTATCTGCGTAACCGGCCGCAATACTGTTGAATATGCGCGCGTTCTGCACATTGTTCGAACTTCCGTACAGGCAGGCCTTTCCCATATCAGAAACCAGCTGCGCCGTCAAAGGAAGAATATCTGTCGTTGTCAGTTTCTGCACATCCTGAAGTTTTGCATACGCCGTATGATAGTTTCTCTGATATACATCAACCCTGAAATCTATGATCTTACGGCGTGCGCTTTTTATATCAATTGTCTCTTCAGAACCGGAACCACTGTCGGCGGTTGACTCGTCCGTCACCGTATCACAGTAAAGCCGGTACATCTGTTCCGAAAATGCACATGATGAATACCATGTGTACGCAGCAGATTCAAAACGACTGTCATTACGTTTCGCCATAGCGGTAAGCCTGATACGGACAAGTTCGTCAGTACTGTGCAGTATGTCGACAGAATCTGTTAATACGATAATCCTGGAATATTCTTCATCTGATTCATATTCACGGGCAGCAACCAGTAATGCCTCTTCATCATTGTATTTTTTTACCAGTTTTCTACAGGCGGCTATCCGATCCTGAACATTTCCCAGTTTAGCCAGCTCTTCAGCACTCTCACGAGCAGGATAATATGACCCTTTCTTCGTGCACTTTTCAAACAGCCGCATTGCTTCCTGTTCATTACCGTTTTCAAGTTCCCTCAAAGCAATAAAATACGATGCATCGTTTCCGTACGTTTTCTGAGGAGATTCAAAAACACTCTGGCTGCACCCGGAAAAAGAAACGGATACAGTCAGAATACAAAAAAGGACAGTGGTTTTTATCAATTCAGGCTTATGCACAGCTTTGCAGAAAAAGAAGCTGATTATTCAGCCGGTAATTTAATTGTTGTTCCGGAAATAATATAATCCGGATTCCTGATGTGATTATACCGTGCAATACGATGATACCGCCAGGGATTCTTATAATACGCGTCTGCAATATCCCAAAGTGTATCACCCCATTTAATACGGTATACAATATCAGCAGCTTTTTTTGCAGGTTCAGCCGGTTTTTCCGGCACAACGGCCTGAGCAGCAGGAGCAACGACAACTTCGTCTTCTTTCGCTTCAGGTACAACCGGTTCCGGCGTCTGAACAGGTTCCGGTTCCGATACTTCCGGCTCAGGAGTCTGCTGCGGTTCCTGAGCAATAACCTGAACACCCCCTGCAGAGTGCATGGTAATAAGATTATATTTCGACGGAATAACAAATAAAATCAACAAAGTTGCAACAACACAAATAAGTGCACAGATAATACATATAAGAACAGGAAGTTTTGTTTTTTTCCTGAGCGATGTTTCAGAACTGTTTTTCGTAGACGAATTTCCTTCTTCTGTTTCTTTATCATATAATCCGTCAAATTTTATTCCGTTTGACGGCGTATTGTCTTTTACGTACTGACTTGCATCAGCGTGTGTTACTGAATCACTGAAAAAATCATCAAGTTCGTCTTTATCAGCAGAGACAGGTTTTGAAGAATCAATTTCATCAAAATCAGGTAACGAAAAATCATCGGCGGAAGATGTATCAGTGTTGCTGTCTGACGTACCGGTGTTAGTTTCAGGTTCCGGTACGTCAAAGTCCGGCATATCAAAATCGGTCTCTTCAACAGATTTTCCGGAAGCCTGTTCCGCATCAGCCGGCTGATTTACCGGCTGTACCGGTTCATCAAAATCAGGTAAATCAAAAGTGCTGTCATCGATATGCGTCGTATCTTCAGCAGGTACTGTTTCGTCTTCACCGGACGGCGCGTCTGCTGCAGTTTCTTCCGGTACGTCGGGATTAACCGGATCAAACGAAAAATCATCGGGAACACTTGTTTCCTCCGGCACCGCTGCCGTATCCGCAGCAGGTTCCGTTTCCGGCACATCATCAAGTGCATTTTTAGCAAACGAAAGCGTATCCTCATACGTATCCGGCGCGTTCCCTCCGGCAGGTTCCGTAAAATCAAGATTTTCGGGAAGGTCAAGATCGCTGAAATCAGGCGCTTCAGGAACGGATTCTGCCGCTTCCCGTACATCGCCGTCGGTTTCCCCACCGCGCTTCTTTGCCGCCGCTGCAAGAAGACCTCCTGCAGCAGTTTCTTCAGAATCTGCTGCGGATATATCTGGTTCTGCAAATTCCTCCGCCGTATCAGGTATTTCATCAACCGGTGAAACGGACGCCTCTTCGACAGTCTCTGCAGGTATTTCATCAACCGGTTCTGTATTCAGTCCTGCAGCAGATTCCTGCGGTGAAAGTGAAAAATCAGACTGATTCATGCGTTCTTCAAGCGTCCGGGAAACGAGCGTAATTGTCGTATCGCTGTGTTTACCCGACTCAGGATCGTTAATTCCGGCAGAAAGCCGGTTGTCTTCATCGAGGGAAACATCAAAAGAAAGATCCGGTTCTCCATTCGGATGTGCGGCCAGATTGTCAATCTGAAGTGTATCAACATATTCGGCATCTTCCATTGTACCGGTTTCTGAACGGTACAAGTCGACCATAACAGTAGTCTGATTGTCGTGCGCAGTTGTCAGATCAAGCGTTTTTTTGGCAGGCGATCCTTCATCAAGGATCGGATAGAATGAACCGTCAGCAAGTTTGATTCCGATTGATTTCATACATTACCCTCAATATATCTTTCTATGATATGATAACGCGAATTTCAGAGTAACGCAATGAGGAGATATTTAATTTGATTTTTTTAATTTTTAAACGTATACTTCTAAATAGTTATTGCTTTAGGAACAACCACCGGGCAGGCCGTCAAACTTACTCAGTGTGCCCCTGAAAAACCTATACCATTTTTAAGGAGATACCTATGCCGAATCTAAAGGGAACAAAAACAGAAGCGAATCTTCAGGCTGCTTTTGCAGGAGAATCACAGGCGCGTAACAAATACACGTATTATGCAAGCAAGGCACGCAAAGACGGATATGAACAGATTGCCGCTTTGTTTGAAGAAACAGCGGAAAATGAAAAAGAGCATGCAAAACTCTGGTTCAAGCTGCTTCACAATGGTATCGGTACAACGCCGGATAATCTCAAGGATGCTGCTGCAGGTGAATATTACGAATGGACCGATATGTACCCAGGCTTTGCAAAGACGGCAAAAGAAGAAGGTTTCGATGCGATTGCCAGACTTTTTGAAGGTGTTGCAGCCATCGAAAAAACACATGAAGCGCGCTATCAGAAACTGCTCAAAAATATAAACGACAACGTCGTATTCAGTAAAGAAGGCGATGCGATCTGGCAGTGCCGTGTCTGCGGTCATATCGTTGTAGGTAAAACGGCCCCTGAAGTATGCCCGGTATGCGGCCATCCGCAGAGTTTCTTTCAGGTACGTGCAGAAAATTACTAGACCACCGTATGTCTGCTAAATTAAAAAAGCAGAAAACGCAGAAAGCTCCGCATTTAAAGAAAATGCGGAAGCTGCTTAATAACCCTGTTGTAAAATCATTTATTTACGGCAGGGTTGTTTTAATTTTCCTTCTGCTCCTTATTCAGTTATTTCTTTTTCTGGCTTTTTTCATCTGGCTTGAACCGTATACAAAATACCTTTTCGGGAGCGGTTTAGTTATCAGTTTTGTTTTCGTTGTATACCTTTTTAACAGTCAGGGTAAAAACGAATATAAAATGGCATGGATGCTTCCCGTAATGTTCTTTCCGCTGTTCGGAATCGGACTCTATGTGCTTATGCATATAGAGGATCTGCCTTACAAACTTAAAAAACAGACAAAACAGCTTAAAAAAGAAACAGAACATATTATCAACCTCCCGGATTTTTCAGACACGGCAGTCCCATATCCAGAGATCAGGGATATTGTTTCATATCTTAAAGACGAAGCGCTTTCTCCTCCATATGCAGGCACAAACGTCAGATATTTCCCGACCGGCGAAACAGCTTTCCCGGCCATGCTCGAATGTCTTAAAAAGGCAGAAAAATTCATCTTTATCGAGTATTTCATCATCAACACAGGATGCATGTGGGATGAAATTCTCAACATACTTATTCAGAAAGCGGCAAAGGGAATCGAAGTACGCGTTATGTACGACGCATTCGGATCAGCAGCGATTTCTCCCATCAGTTACGAAAAATACCTCAAGTCCCTCGGAATACAGGCAAAGGCATTTATTCCGCTTGTTCCGGTAGTCGCTGCATATCTGAATAACCGCGACCACCGTAAAATCTGTGTCGTCGATGGAAAAGATGCGTTTACCGGCGGCATAAACCTGAGCGATGAGTACATTAATAAAATGCATAAAATAACGTATTATTGGAAAGATACGGTCATACAGGTCAAGGGAAAAGCCGTCCGTTCGTTCAGCGGAATGTTTCTGCAGTTATGGGATCTTGTAAATAATGTTTCCGACAATCTGGACGAATATCTTGAACTTCCGTACGAATCATTCGCTGTACCCGGAATCGTCATACCGTACGGAGACAACGCGTATAACAAAAAAGATATTGCCGAAAATGTGTATTGTTACATACTTTCGCAGGCAAAAAAATACGTACATATAACGTCGCCGTATATGATTCTTGACAATGAAATGTTGAACGCGCTCATATTCGCCGTAAAACGGGGTGTCGAGGTCTCAATCCTCGTTCCGAAACACATCGACCACTATATTACGCACTGCACCGGACGGACGTTCATAAAAACGCTTACAGACAAAGGCGTTCATGTGTATGAATATACACCGGGATTCATACATTCAAAAATGTTCATTTCAGACGACACAACTGCCGTCGTAGGATCCATTAATCTTGACTACCGCAGTCTGTACAATCAGTTTGAAGATGCCGTATTTATGTATAAATGCCCGGTCATAGCTGAAATTGAAGCAGATTTCGAAAAAACAAAGGCACGGTGTTCGGAAATAACCGGCGAAGTGTATAAAAAAAGCCCGGTTGTCAAACGAGTTATCGGCCGGGTTTTCAGATTATGTGCACCGCTTCTGTAATGACGTACTGATAAAATCAGTGTCGGTTTTATCAGCCGGCATCTGCACGGCACTCTGGTATGTTCTGTTTAATACTGACAGACAATTTCAGTCATTCCGGCCAGTTCGGTAACGGTTGTTCCGAATTTTTTTCCTACATTATATGTAGAAATCTTAGCCACATTTCCTGCAGTATCGTATTTTATAATCTTCCGTTTTGTTGTCCTGTTGTCCGCGCCGCATGTCGTTATCTCAGTAAGAACACCGTCTGCACTCCAGCGGAAATAATCGCGCGCGGTTATATCTCCGTACCCGTTTATATATGTAATCGTATCGATGGCGCCTGTTTCAGTGTACGTGTAGTCATACTCTTCGTCGAGCGATCCGTCAGCATAATAATGGCTCTCTACGGAAAGCTGTCCCGCTTCGTTATACTTATATGTTGTCTTCGATGCTACAGCACCATCGCTGCTGTAATATGTTTCATCGGAAAGTTTATTACCACTGTATATGTAAACAGTCTTACTCTTAAGAGTTCCGTCCTTACCATATTCGGAAACAGATGATTTGTTTCCGTCAGTTCCGTATTCAACGGTACTTTTCCAGATAAGTGCATTGTCAGAATTATATCCTACCTGTGAAACAAGTTTTCCGGCAGCATCGTATGTATTTTGTATTTTATTTACAAGAACATCACGCGGCGTCATTTCTGACGATTCAGTTTCCTTTCCGGCACCGTTGAATACACGGATTGTTTTTAATTCCGGTGTACGGAAATAATCGCCGAATTTTGATGTTATACTGTACTCTGTACGCGTACAGCTCTTTACAGAGCCTTTAAGCGGCAGATAATCAGTAACATCAAATGCAAACAAAGAAACACACATACCTGCCGCAGCAACTGCCGCAAATAGCTTTTTCATATAGCCTCCGGATAAATTCGATAATTATATTTACTGATTATTATAACCGTAACTGCTCCTATTTGTCAAAATTACAGGATACTGTATAGTAGATATATGGACTTTTATGAGCTTGAAGCTTTTGTTACGCTTTCCCGTACACTTCACTTCGGACACGCGGCGGCAAAAATCAATCTGAGCCCGTCCGCACTCTCCCGTATGATTGCCCGGCTCGAAGAAGAAACAGGTACCGAACTGCTCGACAGAAGCAACCGCGAAGTCTCGCTTACCGAAAACGGAAAAATCTTCATGAAATTTGCACAGGATATACTCAAAAAACGGGAGGACCTTGCTTCTTCACTTTCAAAAGATCAGGGCAGAACAACCGGTACGCTTCACGTCTACGCTTCCGTTACCGCGTGTTATACAGTTCTGCCGCAGTTCATTAAACTGCTTACAAAAAAATATCCGTATATTCAGCTGTCAGTCGAAACAGGAGATCCTGCAGGGGCTCTTGCGGCAGTACGGGAAGGACGTGCTGCGCTTGCAGTGGATGCTATTCCCGACGACGGATATGCTTCCATGGAAACAATCAGCGTATTTAAAACACCGCTCGTTTACGCTGCAGCAGCAGGCGGTCCCTATACGGAGGTCAGCGGTTCTCCCCAGGATATTATTTCGTCCGTGCCCCTTGTGCTTCCAAAAGCCGGACTTGCACGGGAACGGTTCGACAAATGGACAAAATCACGCAACGTCCATCCCATAATCGCAGCCGAAACAGAAGGAAACGAGGCAATTCTCGCCATCGCGCAGCTCGGACTGGGAATAGGTCTTGTTCCGCGTATAGTCCTTGAAAACGGACCGTACAAAAGCGGATTCGTCATTCATGCCGCAGGAAACGCACTCGGCTATTACAATGTCGGCTTTATCCGCAGGACGGAAATTACGGGTACACAGTCGGAACGCCGCATACAGGAAGCGGCATGCGACATTCTTCACACAACACAATGGAGTACAAACGGATGACCAGATCACAGTTCTCATCGTTTACCGAATTCCGGGACGCATTCCGCAGCAAAGTTACCGAATGGTCGTCATATGCGGGGAAACTGCAGCCGCTGCAGAAAGAAGCAGCAGAAAAAGATACCCCGGATTATTCCCTCGAAACAGCAGTAGTCTACAACCGCGCACTCGACGACATCACACCGCAGGACGACATACAGCTCATCGTCATAGGCGACAACCCGGGTAAAGACGAACAGCTGGCGGAAAACAACCGCTACCTCGTAGGCCAGAGCGGAAAAATCGCAGAAGGATTTTTCCGCAGAAATCAGGTACTCGGCATTGATTTCCGGAAAAACGTCATCATCCTGAACAAAACGCCCGTACATACCGCAAAAACGAACCACCTGCATTCGCTGCAGAAAGCAGACAAAGATATTGCGCAGCTTATACTCGACAGCCAGCTCTGGATGGCAGAACACACGGCACTTCTGCATCAGAAACTTGCATCACACCACGCAAAAAACGACAGTGTTATTCCTGCACAAACGCAGCTCTGGCTTGTCGGGTATGCAGAGCTGAAAGGGAATGGCATATTTCTGCCGTACCGCGATGAGCTCAGACGGGCGTACGGGCATAAAAAGACATGGGAGCGCGTGTTCGTGTACCAGCATTTTTCAATGAACCGGTTCAGCATAGATTTGAGGCAGTTCAGGGACGGACACGAAAATATGACGCTTTCAGAAGCGCTGGAACAGCTCGGGCATATGCACCGGGACGAAATATTCGGAAAATGAAAAATTTTCAGAGAGATTCGTTATACGGTTTTCTACTTATGCGCCAAAATCCATTCTTTTATTTCATCTCTTGCTGTTTTTCCGGAAGCAATACTAAAACCAAACGAATGGATGATTCTCTATCATTGAATAACACAGCTGTGCAGCCTTATCTATTATTTCCGGATACAGCTCCTTTAAGTCAAAAGTTTGAAATGGTAATTTCAACGCAGAATCAAGAAGATTTTCTTCTCTTATCCCG
>Ga0172378_10002367_pt1 | contig 17670 bp, 12 predicted proteins | sample GrowelOW332metaG_FD_119755 | JGI IMG/M metagenome (GOLD analysis project Ga0172378, IMG submission 119755) | Groundwater microbial communities from an aquifer near a municipal landfill in Southern Ontario, Canada - Pumphouse #3_1 metaG | ecosystem: Environmental > Aquatic > Deep subsurface >... | reverse complement strand
CGCATGACCTTTGGGTTATACTCCCAATAAGCTACCAACTGCGCCTTGTTTCTCCCGCAAAATCTGCTGAGCGAAAAACGAGACTCGAACTCGCGACCCCGACCTTGGCAAGGTCGTGCTCTACCAACTGAGCTATTTTCGCCTTTAATGCCTTCTCAATTGTAACACCACAGTGTTCGTTTTTTGAATGCAGGTGCAAAGATACAGCTTTTGGCTTTAAAAACCTAATGTTTGAGGTTAAAATTTAATATATTTGGTCTTTAGACTGTAAAATATTTGATAATCATAGGATTAAGAACTTTCATAAAATACATTTTTTTTCTAAATATATTTTACCACTTTTATTGCCTCATTATTTTTATGAAAATTAAGTTAAAATTAATAAATTATTTTAGGATAAAAGAAACATTACTTACCTTGCGATGCTCAAAAGTGGGTTATATAAAGTGACTCTTTTTGAATATAAAATTAATTAACTTAATAAGTTTATAACTTATTTGTAAGAACCTAAATTTGATTATTATGCTAGAGAGAATTCTAAAACATATGTCATCTTGTTTGATACTATGTTTAATGATGTCAACGATTGCGAATGCACAATCTACTAAGAAAAATCTTAATGAAGACTTTAAATTCCATTTGTCATTTAATTTGCGTTTTGATGGAGAGTATATTACAAAAGATGACCTTAACGAAGATAAGGATCATAAGTCTGGATTTTCTGGACAATATTTTGGACTGATGATGAATGGTTGGATTACTAATAAATTTTCTTATGATTTTAGATATAGACTTCATAAAAAGCATGATGGAGCTTCTGAATATTTTAACACGGTAGATAAGGCTTTATTAGAATATCATATTGATGATAATTATTCTTTAGTAGCTGGAAAACAAATCTTATGGATTGGTGGCTATGAATATGATACAAACCCTATAGATGCAGTTCAATGGTCACAATTTACGGGTAGTATAGCCTGTTACCAAATAGGATTGAGTGGTAAATATGTTTCTAACGACAAAAAACATACAATTATTGCTCAAATTTGTAATTCTCCATTTACAGATATGAATGAATCTTATAATGGACTTTTTGCTTATAATATCTATTGGTCAGGTAATATGAACTGGTATAATACTTTGTTTTCTGTAAATTTAATAGAGTATAAACCCAATCACTATATTAATTATATTGCACTTGGAAATAAGTTCGTGTTTGATAAGTTTGATATTTCTTTAGATTATACAAATAGAGCTGCATCGGGACAAAGCTATTTGTTTAAAGATTATACAATAACAAGTCGTCTTAATTATCATATAAATTCAAAATGGAACTTTTTTGCTGAATTTGGATATGATAAAAATGAGGCTCAAGAAGAAGGAACAACAAATCCCTATGATACACTTGTTTTGCCTGGAGATGAATATAGTTCCTACTACGCTGGAATAGAATATTTTCCTTTAAAAACTAAAAAAAATAATGTGGTTTTACATGCTTTTTGTGCTTCGAATAATTCGAAACCAGAATCTTATACCTTCAATTTAGGAGTTGTATGGTATATGCATGCGATAGATAGATAATATTAAAGAAAAAATAAATTGATCTTATGAAATTTAAATTTGTTCACTTAAGGCAAATGGAGGCTTTTATCTTCCTTTTAATCTTTTTTGCTATTTTTGGATATTTAGGCAATATTATGGGTGTTCCTAATATGCTTAATACTATTATGCAAACTGCATATAGATTATTAATGGATACGGTATTCTATCTTATGTCTATTACTGTTTTATCTGGTGCTTTAGGTTCACTATTAGTGGAATTTGGAGTAGTTCGTTTATTGGAGGCTATTTTAAAACCCTTTATGAGGCCTATATTTAATCTTCCAGGTGTAGCTGCCTTGGGTGGTGTACTTACATTTTTGTCTGATAATCCAGCAATAATTTCTTTAGCTAATAATAAAAACTTTAGCAGATATTTTAAGAAATATCAGTTAATTTCACTTACTAACTTTGGTACTGCTTTTGGGATGGGACTTGTTGTTATAGTATTTATGGCAGGAAGAGGTTTCGGAGCTGCTGCATTTGTAGGTTTTTTTGGGGCAATTTCTGGTAGTATTATTTCGACTAGATTGATGCAATATTTTATAGTCAAATCATACCCTAACCTAAAAGTGGAAGATTCGGTAAAAGATGGTAATGAACAAAAAATTTCTTATAAAAGTGAAGGTAGTATCTTTATACGTATATTAAATTCAATTTTAGATGGAGGTAAATCTGGTGTCGATTTGGGACTTCAAATTATTCCAGGAGTTTTGATAATTTCAACTTTTGTTATGATGTTGACTTTTGGACCAAGCGAAACTGGGGTTTATACAGGTAAAGCCTATGAAGGAGTTGCCATATTACCATTTTTAGCTGATAAAGTAGGATATATTTTTGATTTCCTTTTTGGTTTTACTAGTGGAGAACTTTTAGCTTTTCCTATCACTGCTTTAGGAGCCGTAGGAGCTGCATTAGGTTTAGTTCCAAAATTTCAAGCAGCCGGTCTTATTGATGGCAACGCAATTGCTGTATTTACCGCAATGGGTATGTGTTGGAGTGGTTATTTAAGTACACATACAGCTATGCTAGATAGTTTAGGATATAGATATCTAACCTCTAAGGCTATAATCTCCCATACTGTTGGAGGTTTATTTGCTGGAATAATAGCGCATTGGCTTTATGTATTATTTACCATGTTATTCTAAAATATAGGATTTTAAAGATTCTTATAATAATTTGAGAATAGGTGTATTTCACTTATTCTCAATTTATTTTTAAATAGTTTGTAAAAGTTTAATTATGGAGGAATTAAACTAATTTTATTTATTGATTAATTGGTGAAATAGTGCTACCTTTGTGAGCATTATTTTAACAAATATAATTTTACTATGAATATTGAGAATTTATTAACAGCCTCAGTTGTAGAAGCTGTAAAAGAGAATTTTAACACAGATATTAAGCTAGAAAGCGTACAGCTTCAAGAAACTCGAAAAGAGTTCAAGGGTGATATAACATTGGTGGTTTTCCCTTTTCTTAGATATTCTAGAAAATCTCCAGAGCAGACTGCTGAAATTATTGGAGAATATTTAAAACGTACTATTCCTGAGGTTAATGCTTACAATGTAGTAAAAGGTTTTTTAAATTTGGAAATTGCCACATCTTATTGGTTAAAGGTTCTTAATGAAATCTCTGAAACTAAAGATTATGGTTATTCTCAAAAAAAGACGGGACATACTATTATGATAGAGTATTCTTCGCCTAATACAAATAAACCTCTCCATCTTGGTCATATAAGAAATAATTTACTTGGATGGTCTGTTTCTCAGATACAAAAAGCTGTCGGACATAATGTAATAATGGTAAATCTTGTAAATGACAGAGGTATTCATATTTGTAAGAGTATGGTAGCTTGGCTTAAATTTGCTAATGGAGTAACTCCTGCTGATTTAAATGTTAAGGGAGACCATTTTGTTGGAGATTATTATGTTAGATTTGATAAAGAATATAAAGCTGAGATAAAAAAGTTGGTTGCAGATGGAATGAGTGAGGATGAAGCAGCTAAAAAGTCGCCTATTTTATTAGAGGCTCAAGAAATGCTTAGAAAATGGGAAGCTGGTGACAAAGAAGTTGTGGCTTTATGGAGAAAGATGAATGATTGGGTTCTAAAGGGATTTGATGAGACTTACAAGATGATGGGTATTCACTTTGACAAAATATACTTTGAATCTGAGACTTATAAGAAGGGGAGAGATTTAGTTCTAGCTGGTCTTAAAAATGGTGTACTTTATAAGAAAGATACAGGAAGTGTATGGGCCGATTTAACTAAGGAGGGTTTGGATCAGAAACTATTACTTAGAGATGATGGAACTTCTGTTTATATGACTCAAGATATAGGAACTGCTTATGATAGATTCAATGATTTTGATGTTGATGAAGAAGTATATGTGGTTGGTAATGAACAAAATTATCACTTTCAAGTATTAAAGCTTGTATGCAAGAAGTTAGGCTTTGATTGGGCAGATAAAATTAAGCATTTATCCTATGGTATGGTTGAATTACCAGAAGGGAAAATGAAATCTCGTGAGGGTACTGTTGTTGATGCTGATGATTTGATGGACGAAATGGTAAATACTGCTAGAGAAATGTCTAAAGAACTAGGTCGTCTTGATGGACTTTCAGAAGATGAAGCAGAAGAAATTTATAGAAGAATAGGATTGGGAGCTTTAAAATATTTTATACTAAAAGTAGATCCCCGAAAAACAATGATGTTTAATCCTAAAGAATCCATAGATTTTAATGGTAATACAGGTTCATTTATTCAATATTCATATGCTCGTATCAAATCTGTACTTAGGAGAGCTGAGAATGAAGATTCTAAATTAGAGAAAATAAATGAAGAATTACTTATCTCTGAGAAAGAACAGAATTTAGTGAAACTTTTGGCTAAATTTCCATCTGTAGTAAGAGAGGCGGGAGACAATTATAGTCCAGCTGTTATAGGAAATTATGCCTATGAATTAGCAAAAGAATTTAATCAATTCTATCATGATTTTTCTATACTTAAAGAGGAAAATGAAGATATCAAGAATTTCAGAATATTGCTTTCTAAAGAATGTAGTATAGCTATTTCAAATGCCATGAAAATGTTAGGTGTTGAAATGCCTGAAAGAATGTAGTATTTGATATTAATTTGCAAAATTTGAATTTATGATAGACTTAAATAAAGTATTAGACTTAGCTGTTTTATGGGCTAAAGAAACTGGTAAATTACAAATGTCTTATTTTAGGACACAGAACTTGGGTATTAGTACAAAATCTAATATTTCTGATGTTGTAACAAAAGTTGATAAAGAAAGTGAGCGCTATCTTATAAAGAATATTAATGAATCTTTCCCAAGTCATGATATACTTGGAGAAGAGACAGGTATTCATAAGGCGAATTCAAAAGTAGATTCAGAAACAAATACCAAAAGTAATACAGAAGTAAATTCAGAAGAAAATTTTGCAAATAAAACTGAAGACAATACTAAGGCTAGCATTAAATCTCTTTCCGAGGATAAATATAGATGGGTATTAGATCCGCTTGATGGTACAAATAATTATAGTCAAGGACTTCCCATCTTTGTGGTATCTATAGCTTTACAATGCAATGAAAAGACTGTGTTAGGAGTAGTTTATGCTCCTTATCTAGATGAATTATATACAGCTAAACTTGGAGAAGGGGCTTTTAGAAATGGACAAAAAATTAAAGTAGCCTTAGCAAAAGAGTTAGGAGCCTCTATATTAGGAACAGGTTTCCCTTATGACAAGGGTGAGAATCCTGATAATAATATATCAAACTTTTCAAAAATAGTTCCTAATATTAGAGGAATTCGTAGAATGGGAGCTGCTGCCTATGATTTGTGCTGTGTTGCTTCGGGGTTTTTAGATGGTTATTGGGAGTTAAACCTCCATATTTGGGATATGTGTGCTGCTGCTCTTATTGTTGAAGAAGCAGGAGGTGAAGTTTATCACTTTAGAAAGGATAGGGGTGTATCCATCATAGCAGGGAATTCTACTATAGTAAAAGTGCTTAAAGATACTATTAAATAATTATACTTATTTATAGGATTTTTAAGCATACTTTTAGATGATTATTATTTATTGTAAAATTCTTCGAGCTTTTTATTAAATTCGACCTTATCTAAAGAAGTCCATTTCATAATTTCTTGAGTAAGGGGGAATATTTCAATGCTAACTTTATGACGTACTCTTAAAAATTTTAAAGTATAAATTCCTTTTAATATTTTTTCAAATATAGGTGGAGTAGAAGTTCTACCATATTTACTAAAACTACTTCCCCATAGTCCCTTTATTTTTATGCCATATACATCTACATTATCGGGAATTTCCGAGCAAATATTATATACTAGGCTTTTGTTTCCTATTTTTTCTGTGCCATCCAAAGTTATCCTGCCAGAAGGATAGATAATAATATTCTTTCCGGAACTTAATGAGTTTAAGGATATAGGTAGTAAATTACGTACTGTATTTACACCTTTTCGACTTAACGATAAATCTGGAACTTTAACAGCTTTTATTCTTTTAAGCAAATAACTACCAATAGGAATATCAAAATAGCTTTCATCAACTAAAGGACTAATTTCTATATCATACAACTCACAAAATAAGATGATAGGGTCAATTACAGCCTGATGATTAGGTAAAAATAGATGGGTCCTTTTAGGATCTATATTTTCTTTTCCCTTTATACTTACCTTATATCTTATTCGTAGCAAATTACGTAAAGCTTTCTTGAGCATAGAATTAACTCCAAAAATAGTGTATAGCATGCCACAAAAGAACAATATACTGAGCATCAAAAATAAATATCTTGGAGGGAAAAAGTGAGCTGTAATACCGTAGGTTACTGAAGCCAATAATATAAATATAAATGATACTTGATTAAAATATGCAAGTATTATAACAATATTTGAATGGCTTGTTCTCTTTTGTATAGCAGTATCAAGAGGAACTTTAAAGAAACCACAAAGCACAGAACTTGCGAATATACTTATACTAAACACAATGGCTCCAGGATTAGCAATAAAAATAAATAGCATTATTAAAGATACTCCAATACCTGTTGTTACCGCTCCTTTAAAAATATAGAATTTATTCTGATATATACCAGCTAAGTAACAACCTACAGCTATACCAATAGCTGCCATTGAAAGTATTATACCTGTTTGCCATGATGTAAGCCCCATGGTTAGAGGACAAAATACAAGTAATCCCATTTGTAATGAGGCAGCTAACCACCAGAATACAGATAATCCTATGATAATTGAATTTAGCCCCCTTTCATCTTTTGCTATGCTATGCGATTTTATCAAAAATTTGATGGGATTGGCAGATTGTAATTCTTGTTTTTGAGAATAGTTTTTAAATGGTTTAATAAATATACTAAATAACAATCCGCTTATGGCAAGACTCAATAGTAGTACATATAGAATACTCATGGGTAATAAATCCACCAGAAATGAGGCTGCAAGAGTTCCTATTAGCATACCTATGAAAGATACAGATTCAAATGTTCCTACTCCATAAGGTAAATTTTCTTCTCCTCCAACATCTCGTATTAGTCCATATTTAGCGGGAGAATATAAGGAACTTTGTGTTCCCATCAAAAATATAGAAAATATAATAAGCCATAATTGTTGAGTATAGAATCCTAATATTGCTAGTAAAATAATAGGAATTTCAGCAATTTTGCAATATAGTACTATCTTTTTTTTGGGGTATTTTACGGCTAGATTACTAGCTATAGGAGATAGAAATATATATGGGAGTACTAGGCATCCAGCAGCTATACTCACAATACTTGAAACTATATTAGGGTCAACCCATTTTATTACTATAAAACAAGCCAGAGTCTTTAGGAAATTATCATTTAGTACTCCAAAAAAATTAGTAATAAATAATGTAGATAAACGTTTTTTCATATATATTAATTCTAAAAAGAGGATATCTCATATGAGACATCCTCCCAAAGTCTAATTCCATTTAGTAAGATAACTAAAGAGAGGAACAACAATTTATCTTATTTCAGCATTAAGTAAATGTTTATAAGATCCTATTAGTTTGTTCATAATCTTATCAATCTGTTTATCTGTAAGAGTTTTATTTTCATCTAATAAAGTGAAATTAACAGCATAAGATTTTTTGTTAAGACCTAATTTTTCATTTTCAAAAACATCGAATAAACTAACTTTCTTAAGTAGTTTCTTCTCTGTTCTAAGAGCAATATCTCTAACTTGGGTGAATGTTACATTTTTATCTAGTAAAAGAGCTAAATCCCGTTTTACTTCAGGATATTTAGAAACAGGAGTATAAGTTATAGAGTTATTTTTAATTTTACTCATAATGTTTTTCCAATTAAATTCTGCATAATATACAGTTTGGTCAACACCTAGCATATGAGATACTTTATTGCTTATTACACCTAGAGATAGCAATTCTGTTTTGCCTTGAGAATAGGTCATTCCTTCTTTGAATATATCTTTTTGACTTTCTTCTTCTTTTAAAGAATTCATATCAAACCCTAGACGCTCAAGTATTATATTGCAATATCCTTTTAAGTAAAAATAATTAGAAGGTTCTGCTTTTGTATTCCATGAGTTAGAATTTTTATTACCAGATACAAATAAAGATAGTAATTCTCTCTCTTCGTAGCGTTTTTGATGATCTTCATTTTCTTTATGATTGAAAAAGTAAGCTTTTCCAAATTCATAGAAAAGTATATTTGAAGCTTTTCTATTTACATTGTAAGCTATAGATTCCAAACCTCCAAACAATAGAGTTTGTCTCATGGCATTTAAATCAGAACTTAAAGGATTGTAAATTACAACAGTTTCATCTGTATTATAAGTATCAAATTTTTCAAAATAACTTGCTTTTGTAAGGGAGTTATTCATAATTTCATTAAAACCTTTACCTGAAAGAAGATCAGAGATTATATTTCTTAATTTAAAACCATCTGGTTTTTCAGAATAACTTAGTGTTGCATTTACTTTTTCGGGCAATTCTATATTCCCAAAACCATAAATTCTTAATATATCTTCTACTATATCTGCTTCCCTAAGAACATCAACTCTATAAGGAGGTACTTGCAAAGTCATATTATCTCCATCTTCGTTGACTATTTTTATTTCTAAAGATTTTAGAATATTTTTAATTTTATCATTACCAATCTTTTTACCAATAAGTCTATCAATGTGTGAGAATTTTACTTTTATTTCGTGATCTAATACAGGTTCTGGATACAAATCTAATATCTCAGATGTGATTTTACCACCTGCAAGTTCTTTGATTAACATGGCTGCTCTTTTTAAAGCGAATACTGTCATGTTAGGGTCTGTTCCTCTCTCAAATCTAAAGGATGCATCTGTATTTAGACCATGACGACGAGCAGTTTTTCTAACATATACAGGGTCAAAGCAAGCACTTTCTATAAATACATTTTTAGTATCTTTACTAATACCACTCTTAAGTCCCCCAAATACACCTGCTAAACACATGGCTTCTTTAGTATTACATATCATTAAGTCATCTTCGTGTAATTCGCGCTCTATTCCATCAAGAGTTACAAATTTAGATCCCTTGTCCATAGTTTTTACTATAACTTTGTGTCCCTCGATTTTATCCATATCGAAAGAATGAAGAGGTTGACCCAATTCAAAAAGGATGAAGTTAGTAATATCAACAATGTTGTTTATGGGATTTAATCCTATGGATAATAATTTAGTTTTTAGCCATTCTGGAGATTCTTTTATTTCTAGTCCTTCTATACAAATTCCAGAATAACGACGACAAGTTTCTTTATTTTCTATTTCAACTTGCATGTCTGATGTCGTGTTATCAATTTTAAATCCATCTATGGAAGGCAAATGATAATCTATATCTCTAGTTTGTTTAAGATAAGCTGCTAAATCTCTAGCGACTCCCAGATGATAAGTTCCATCAACTCTATTAGGAGTTATATCTATTTCTATGTTATAATCGGTTGTTATATTGTAATATTCAGATGCTGGCATTCCTACTTTTGTGTCATTGGGAAGTACAATTATTCCATCATGACTCGAACCAACTCCAATTTCGTCTTCTGCACAAATCATTCCATAAGAAGGTTCTCCTCTCATTTTAGATTTTTTGATAGTAAATTTTTCATCACCATCATAAAGTGTCGTTCCAACAGTTGCTACTACTACTTTTTGTCCGGCTGCTACATTAGGAGCTCCACACACTATTGGAGCAATTTCACCATTTCCTAGATCTACCTTAGTAATATGTAAGTGATCTGAATTAGGATGTTCTTCACAAGTTAAGACTTCTCCGATAACAAGACCTCTAAGTCCTCCTTTTATGGATTCTGTTTTGGTGTATCCAGCTACTTCAAGACCTATATCTGTCAAAATTCTACATACTTCTTCGACATCCATATTGATGTCAATATAATCCTTTAGCCAATTTAATGATATATTCATTATTTATATATTTTGTGGGTTTAACCCCGTTTTTATTATATTTAAATTAAATCTATTCTATCAACTATCAATGTATGATATTATATTTAATTTTAAAATTTTGTATTAAAATAATATGCTATATTTATCCAATTTTTAGCATTCTTTCAATAGGAACTATAGCTTTTTTTCTAATATCATCACTTATATTTACTTCATTTGTTTCATTTTTCAATACCTCAAGTACATCTTTAAGTGTAGCTTTTCTCATTTGACCACAAATAGTTCTTTTACTAATAGGAATAAATTCTTTATTAGGATTTAGTTTTTTCATTTGATGTATTGTCCCTATTTCAGTTGCTATAATAAATTGCGTTTTAGGAGACTTAACAGTATGGTTGATCATTCCAGAAGTTGAATACATATATGTTTGGGGCATATCTAATATAGTATCATCGTGTGAGCATATAGCCTCTGGATGAATAAGAATGTCAGCTTCAGGATATAGATTATGCATATCTATTATCATCTGTGTAGTTATGGCATGATGAACACAGCAATTTCCATCCCATAATTCTATTTCTCTTCCTGTTTTTTTTGCTATCCATGATCCCAAATTCACATCTGGTACAAAAAGTATTTTTGTATCTTTAGGAATACTTTCTACCACTTTTAGTGCATTGGAAGATGTACAGCAGATATCTGTATATGCTTTTACTTCGGCCGTTGTATTTACATAACTAACAATAATTCCTTTAGGATTTTCCGATTTCCATTTTTTGAGCTCATATCCTGTAATTGACTCTGCAAGAGAACACCCAGCATTTAACTTCGGAAGTAATACTTTTTTCTGAGGAGATATTATAGATGCTGTTTCAGCCATAAAATGTACTCCACAAAATATTATTATTTGGGCTTCAGTCTTACCAGCTTCTCTTGATAAGCCTAATGAATCTCCTAAATAATCTGCTATATCTTGTATCTCAGGTCTTGTATAATAATGTGCCATTACTATGGCATTTTTTTCTTTTTTTAATCTATTAATTTCTTTAATGATAGAATCATTGTTTTCCATTACACCGAAGTTTTGAATGTTTGTATTAGGTTTTAATAAATTCAATTGCATAACTTTAAAACGTAAAAGCATACACGACACAAAGATAAGATTAAATCATTCTCAAAGCAACCAATTAAGCGTTTTTTGTAAAATGCTATGCAAAAAATATTATACTCATTAGTATTGAGAAAATAAATGTATTTTTCTACATACTTATAGTGATAAATATTAAAATAAATGATTCTAATTTTTGAATTATTAGCGATTGTACCTACATTTGTAGGAATATAGAATTCTAGAAACAAATAGCCTTTAATGAAGAATCCCAGAGAAAAATTAGGAAATCAACCCATTGGAAAATTACTTCTAAATTTTGCCGTCCCGGCAGTTATAGCTGGACTTTCAAATGCCATATATAATATTGTTGACCAAATTTTTATTGGGAATAGTGTGGGCCTTTTGGGGAATGCAGCTACTAATGTAGCTTTTCCATTGGTTACTGCTTGTATAGCTCTCTCTTTATTGATAGGAGTAGGTACTAGTGCTAATCTAAACCTATTACTTGGTATGGAAAAGGTAAAGGAGGCAGGGCAGATGTTAGGAAATGGAATTTTATTAATGGTTTTTGCAGGAGTTTTTCTGATGTTAAGTGTACTAACTAATCTGAATTATCTACTACCTGTTTTGGGAGCTACACCAAGTGTTATGCCTTATGCTCATACTTATATGCTCATTACATCTTTTGGGATACCATTTTTTATTTTTTCTACAGCTGGGAGTTTTATGATAAGGTCGGATGGAAGTCCTAAATTTTCTATGATAATAACTATTGTTGGAGTTCTTTTAAATGTTATACTAGATTATGTATTTATCTTTATTTTTGATATGGGTATAGCTGGAGCAGCCTATGCAACTATTATAGCTCAGTTTATTACAGCCTTTATTGTTTTATATTATTTGTCTTATAGATTTCAATCTTTTGTTATCAAAAAGTGTTATTTTGTTCTAAGATTTAATGTTATAAGAACTTTATGTCTATATGGAATTGCACCATGTCTTGCTCAATTATCTATGATGTTGCTTCAAGTGGTACTAAATAGATCACTTACTCATTATGGGGCTAGTTCTGAATATGGAAGTGATATTCCTCTTGCTGTGTCTGGAATAGTAAGTAAATGTAATTATATTTTTATGTCTCTAACTTTAGGAATTGTGCAGAGTGCTCAGCCCATATTAGGATTTAATTATGGGGCTGAAAAGTTTGCAAGAGTTAGAAAAACTTTACTCTTATGCTGTATTGTAATAGGATGTATTAATTTGTCTGCATTTATTATATTTCAGTGCTTACCTCGACAAGTTGTAAGTATATTTGGAGAAGGGGGAGATATGTATTATAAATTCTCAGAACTTTACCTCAGAATATTTTTGCTTATGGTAATAACTAATGGTTTTCAACCCCTATGTGGTAACTTTTATTTATCAATTGGCAAACCTATATATGGTATACTAGTCAATTTATCTCGTAGAATTATGATATTTTTGCCATTAGTACTAGTATTACCAATGTTTCTTGGAATTAATGGTATATTATATGCAGGTCCTATTGCAGATATGGTAGCTTTCGTCATAGTATTTATTCTCATGGCTAAGGCGTTTAGAAATTTAGATATAAAGGCGAAACAAAGAGATAAGGAAGAAAAAGAAGTTCTTATGGAACAAATCTTTAAATAAATAATAAATTTATGCTAAAGCACATAAACGATATAGAGTATATTGAAGATGTAGGGACTGTTGTATTGGAAGCTAATAGAAAAAATAAATATATTAGAATTTCTGTATATATTAATTGTGAAGTAAAAGTTACATATCCTTATTGGGTTAGCCGAAGAAAAGTTATAGATTATATAATTTCCAATAAGGATACAATAAAAAAATTACTTGAAAAACAATCTAATAAAAAGAGATATTTAAATAATACTTCTCAAAGACATGAAACTTTCTCCTCTGAGGAATTACGTATTATAAGGAATAGAGCCGAAGAGATATTATTTACTCGTTTAAAATTTTTGTCTAATGATCTGAATAAAAAATTCAATGTTTATATGAATAATTCTATTCAGAAAAATCCATTTTCTTACAATACTTGTAGTTTGAAAAATAATAAATCTAATTGGGGGAGTTGTTCTTCTAAGAAAAATATTAATCTGAATATACACTTAAGTCGTATTCCAAGTGCCTTGAGAGACTATGTCTTAGTTCACGAATTGTGTCATTTAGTTTATCTAAATCATAGCGAAGAATTCCATTCTTTGGTAAATAGGTATTTTAATGGTAGAGAAAAGGAATTAAACAAGCAACTAAAAAATTATTCTCCTTTAATTCCCACTCATCCTTTATTTCTGTCTTAACTTTTAACTACATCCTATTAATGTAAATTAAAAAAATGATCAACGGGTCCATGACCATTACCAATTTTATAATTACTACCTGATATTAGAGCTTTATTTATATAGTCTTTAGCTAATTTTACTGCCTGATTCATACTATGTCCTAGGGCAAGAAAAGATGCTACTGCAGAAGAGAGAGTACATCCTGTGCCATGAGTATTTGGTGTTTCTAAACGTTTTGATTTTAATTCAATGATTTCGTCACTTTCTGAATTGTAAAAAATATCATTAATATTCTCATCAGTGAGGTGTCCAGCTTTGAGTAGTACCGATACTCTTTTTTGACTATCTTTATTTAGTATATATTTGGCATAAGATAGTTTTTTAGCAAATCTTGGAAGATCTTCTTTAGATTTTATTTTTTCATTAAGTAAGGTTTCTGCCTCAGGAATATTTGGGGTAATAATTCTAGCATAATAAAGTAACTCTTGTTTTAAGGTTTCTATAGCATCATCTTCAATTAATTTATGACCAGATGTAGAAATCATAACAGGATCAAGTACAATATTTTTGTAGTTGTATTTTACTAATGCAGTTTTGATATTTAGTATTAGTTCTGAATTACTAAGCATACCTATCTTTATTGCATCAGCACCAATGTCATTTAATACTGCATTTATTTGGCCCGTTACTATTTTGGTAGGAATATTATAAACATTTGTTACTCCTAAGGTGTTTTGGATAGTTATTGCTGTAATAGCAGACATTGCATAACATCCACATGCAGAAATTGTTTTTATATCTGCTTGTATTCCTGCTCCACCTCCGGAATCACTTCCAGCTATTGTTAAAACTCTTTTATATGTTTTCATAAAGTTGTGTTTTTAACTTAGATTAATACCTACAGGACAATGGTCAGAACCTATGACATCCTTTAATATAAAAGAATCAGCTACTTTATTCATATAATTATTACTAACTAAGAAATAATCAATACGCCATCCAATATTTCTTTGTCTTGCCCCACCTCTGTAACTCCACCAAGAATATGCATTCTCTAAAGTTGGATAGAAATGTCTAAATGTATCTACAAACCCTCCTTGAGTAAATCTATCCATACCATCTATCTCTTTTTGAGTATAGCCAGCTGATTTATTATAATTAGCTTTTGGGCGAGCTAAATCTATAACAGTATGAGCTACATTAAAATCGCCACATACTATTACAGGTTTGGATTTTTCTAGATCTTTAAGATATTCATAGAAATCTTTATCCCAATCTGCTCTATAGTCAAGTCTTTTAAGGTCAGCTCCTGAATTTGGAACATATACATTTATCAAAAAGAATTCTTCGTATTCGGCGCAAATAATTCTTCCTTCTTTATCGTGTTTTTCAACACCCATGTCATAGGTAACACTAATAGGCTTTTCTTTTGTTATAATAGCTGTACCTGAATAGCCTTTACGATCCGCAGAATTGGAATATTTAAAATATCCTTGTATGGGAATTAATGTTTCTTCCACTTGGTGATCTTGTGCTTTTGTTTCTTGCAAACATAACATATCTGCATTCATCTCATTAAATATATTAAAGAAATCTTTTTTTGCAATGGCTCTTACTCCATTGACATTCCAGGAAATTATTTTCATAGGTTTAATTTTTTTAGTATAAAAACTATGTTTTTATTATTTAGAGACTATGTTCATACTTATATCTAATGCTCTTACTGAGTGAGTTAGAGCTCCTACGCTAATAAAGTCTACTCCAGTTGCTGCAACTCCTTTAAGTCTAGAGATATTCATATTTCCAGATGCTTCTGTTTTAGCCCTGTGAGCAATTAATTCAACAGCTTTTTTCATTGTTTCATTAGACATATTATCTAACATAATTATATCAGCTTTGCTATCTATAGCTTGTTGAACTTCTTCTAAAGAAGTTGTTTCAACTTCAATTTTAATATTGCTATCAATTTTACTTCTAACTTCTTTCACGGCGTTTGGAATACCACCTGCTATTTTTATATGATTATCTTTAATCATAGACATATCGTAAAGTCCCATTCTATGATTGGTTCCTCCACCTTGTTTTACAGCTAGTTTATCTAATACTCTCATTCCTGGTACTGTTTTGCGAGTATCTAGAATTTGTGTATCAAATTCTTTTATTTCATTAACGTAACTAGAAGTTTCTGTAGCTATGCCTGACATTCGCTGAATAATGTTTAAAGCAAGCCTTTCACCTAATAAAAGACAGCTATAGTTAGATTCAATTTTTAATATAATATCCCCTTTTTTTACCTTATCTCCATCTTTAACTTGAGGTTCCCATATAATATTCTTATCAAATCTATCAAAGACTCTCTTTACAATAGATAATCCTGAAATAACACCATCAGCTTTCATTGTCATTGTAGCAGTTGCTCTAGTATCTTTAGGGATTATAGAGTTTGTAGTTACATCTCCAGTGCTTATGTCTTCCTCTATGCTTAGGTCTATTAATTTGTCTATTAATGTATCTAGTTTCATATCTTGTTTTTAGTAAGTTAAATAATATTTATGGATAAATTTGCTTTATATTATTATATATCGGCATCCATTTTTGTGTTTACAGGAATAGTAACTATAGACTTTCCTTTTTGTTGTATTATATGATAAATATAATTATTATTAGCTTTGGGATAATCTTCCCTAAAATGTCCTCCACGACTTTCTTTTCTAAATAGTGCAGATTGTATAATTAATTTAGCTACTTGTATGATATTATCACTTATAAGAGTGTAATATTCATTTTCATCTTTTCCTATTTCTGATTTTAGTTTATTCAATTCTTCAAGTCCTTTCAAAAGAGATGATTCAGATCTTATGATACCAGCATAGCAAGTCATAATTTTAGATATCTTCTTTTTTAATCTCACATACTCAGGTAAATATAAATCAATATTATAAAATTTAGGCTTGAATTTAGGAATTATATTGGGTTTTAGATTTTTACTAGCATCATTGACAGCTCTGTAACCAAATACCAAACATTCAATTAAAGAGTTAGAAGCAAGTCTGTTAGCTCCCATTATTCCAGAAGCTGCTAATTCACCTGTAACATATAATCTGTCAATATTTGTAGCTCCATTTAAATTTGTCCTTACTCCTCCCACTGTATAATGAGCAGCTGGAGCAACAGGTATGCGATCACACATATTTATTCCTAATTGTTGGCATTTTTCATTGATTGTTGGAAACCTTTTTACTATTTTTTCGGGATCTAAATGCTTTAATGACATCCATACAAAATCTTGATGATATAATTTCATTTGAGCATAAATAGATTGTGAAACGACATCACGGGGTGCTAGTTCTGCTAACTCGTGAATTCCTGGCATAAAACGTTCCCCATTTTGATTAATCAGATAAGCACCTTCTCCACGAACTGCTTCACTTATCAAAAATGCCTCAACTTTATCAGTGTAAATGGCCGTAGGATGAAATTGTATAAATTCCATATCTTCAATTTCACATCCTGCTTCATAAGCTAGTGCTATACCATCTCCTATTGTTGTATTGGGATTAGTTGTCCTCTCATATATTGCTGATGTACCTCCAAGAGTTAGAAATGTATTATTACCTAAAAAAATTTCTTCCTCTTCAGTATTGATATTCCAAGCTCTAACTCCGTAGCAAGTGTTGTCTTTTTTTAATACTTCGAGAACGCTTCTATTTTCAAATATATCAATGTTTTTGCATTGCATAACCTTTGATATCATGAAGCTAGTTACAAGTCGTCCTGTGGCATCTCCGCCAGCATGTAATATCCTTTTTTTATGATGGCCCCCTTCTAAACCCAGAGCTAAATGTCCGTCAGTCATGTCAAATTGCATTCCTAACTTAATTAGATTTTGAATTCTCTTTGGTCCTTCATTAACCAAGATATTTACTGCTGGATAGTCGCATAACTCCCTACCAGCTACTATTGTATCATCAAAGTGTAAGGATGGTGCATCCCCTTCTGCTGTTACGGAAGCAATACCTCCTTGTGCAAAATACGAGTTACTTTCTGTTATACCAGACTTAGTAACAATCGCAACTCTTCCGTGCATTGATGCCTTATATGCAGCATATAATCCAGCCAATCCACTACCTACTATTATAAAATCGTAATAATTCATCTTAAAAATATATAAATATAT
>Ga0172378_10002366_pt1 | contig 17671 bp, 15 predicted proteins | sample GrowelOW332metaG_FD_119755 | JGI IMG/M metagenome (GOLD analysis project Ga0172378, IMG submission 119755) | Groundwater microbial communities from an aquifer near a municipal landfill in Southern Ontario, Canada - Pumphouse #3_1 metaG | ecosystem: Environmental > Aquatic > Deep subsurface >... | reverse complement strand
TCTTTATCTTGATTTTAATAGTGAAAGTATATTTATAGATGAAGAACTTAAAGGCAATGAAATATCTACTACTGCAGAAGAAGAAAAGAATTTCCTTGAATTAATATTTAATAAGAAGTTTCTAGTTGGCTTTAAATCTACAAAAACCTCTGTTTCTGATATAAGTATTGCCGTATATGATTTTGATTCCGATAATAATCTTTATCTATTAGAAATGAAAGTTGATTCAAAGGAAATACTCACTAAACAATATATGGTAATAACCGATGTTTTAGATAACGATGAAAAATAGGGTACTACTAAGTACCCTATTTTTTATTTTTTTTATCCGTACAAACAATTTATTATCTAATAGTATAAAGAAAAGAAGGTGAGTATTTTGGCCGACCAAAAAGATAAAATTGAAAAAACAGAGACCGACATTAAAAAAGAACTATTTGGTGTAGATAAAAAAGATGATTATACTCAAGATTTAAAAGATATAGAAGATTCTTTAAATAAAATTAACAATGGTTACAAGAAATTTACTGGTGGAAATCTTATTGAGTTCTTATCTAAAATGGAATTCAATAATAATAGTAATTTGATGATGTCTGATAATGGTAAAACTAAAAAACTTAATAAGAGCCAAATTGAATCAGTACTTTCTAATGAAAATCTAATGCAACTAGCAGATTTTGAGAGAGATAGAATGAGCAGATATAACGATTACAATCTAATCTATTCATACATCCCTCAATTGGCTGATTGTGTTAATATGTTCAGAGACTGTATTATGTCACCAGATGATTTGACTAAGATGTCATTAAATGTGACATATGGAAGTGATTCTTCTAACAGTGAAATAAACAAAGATATTATTAGGAATCTTAAGAAGCTAATTGACAAGTACAAACTTAATGATAAGGGTAAGAATATTATCAGAAAAGCTCTTACATTAGGAGATTTTTTTGTAGCGGTACTTAAGTATGATGATGAATTTAATAAAATGCTATTGAATGAGCAGAATACTGATAATTTTCCTCATGATGAAGAGGATACTAGTATTATTCTTGAAAGTCAAATCGATATTGACGAAAATATTAAGTACATAGCTGAAGTACTTCATGAAGCAAAAGATGCTCCTGAAGTAACTGATATTTATACTAATATTCAGAGAGACGTCGCTAAGATTGTTAATGATAATATTAAATTTGAGTCAGACCCTCGTAACATGCTAATCTCATCCAAACCTAAAGATTTTGCTAATCTTAATAAAAATAGACAAAAGAGGAATGCGGATGAAAATGATCATGTAGATTTTGGATTTAAGGGGTCAATCCTACGTATGCTTCAACCAGAAAATGTCATTAAATTAGAAGTTGATGATATTAATTTTGGTTACATTTATATCGAAAAGACAGATAATATCATATCTGATAGTAGAGCAAATGCCTCTATCAATGATTTCTTTGATTCGAGAGTTGATATTGAGAAAAATCATTTCAAAGATAGAGAAGAAGTAATAATGAATATCTTTGTTAAAGGTATTTCTAAGAAGATTGATAACGATTTAGTCAAGGATAATAAGGATTTTAAAGACTATATCTATATGCTTCTTAAGGACAAATATATTACTGATAAAGCTGTTAAGATTACTTATTTAACTCCTGATGAGGTAGTTCCTTTCATAGTAGAACAAGATGGTCTATATGGCCAATCTATCCTTAGTAGAAGTTTATTTTTTGCTAAATTATACCTTGCTTCGCTTATTACTGAACTGATGCAGAAAGTATCAAGAGGCAGGGATAAACGTCTTATATATGTAGAAACAGGTCTTGATGATGATATTGAAGGAGTAATTCAAGGTGTTGTTAAGGATATCAAATCAAAGGAAATTCAAACTGATGTTCTTAAATCCATTACAACTATTCTTAATAACATCGGTGTATTTGATGATTATTATATACCTTTAATAGATGGCGAAAAACCACTCGATTTTGATACATTACAAGGTATGGATGTTGATGCAGATGACCCATTCCTCCAATTCTTGTTGAAGTCAGCGATAACTGGCACAGGCATTCCTGTAAATTATATAGATGCTTCACAAGAAGTAGAATTTTCTAGAAACCTAGCCATGCAAAATTCAACTTTTGTCAGAGCTATTGTAGTGCATCAAGCAATGTTTTCTGATGCTTTTTCCAAGTTAGTAAGAATTCTTTATAAAAATGAATATCTTACCAATGTTGATAAGAAGGACAAGGGCAAGGATAATAATACTGCTAACGCTAAAAGTACCAAGAAAACTGACAGAGAAAATATATCACTGGAAGATATTAAAGTAACATTCCCTACCCCTATTACCTTAAATCTTACCAATGTTAACGACCAGATTAGTAACTCTAGCCAAACTGTTGATTTCATCACTTCAATATATTTTGATGAAAATGATATGGATACAGCTAAAAAGGTTAAATTCAAACGAAAAATTGTAAGAGAGCTTATGCCTACAACTGTTGATTGGGATAAACTTGATAAACTTTTTGAAGAATCACTGGTGGAAAACATGGAAGAAAAAATTAAGAATGGCGGAAGTTCCGATGAAGGAGATATGAGTAGCTCTGGTGGAGCTGATTTAGGTATGTAAAAATAATAATAGGATATAGCTTTTTACGGCTATATCCTATTATTTTTAATGTCTTAGATATCTCCAAGACCTTGTTGAGTTGCTCCAACATTAGTATCAAATTCTGATAGATAACGTCCACTGACATTTGCTGATTCAGGGTCAAATTGACCTGCAGTAACAAATGTGTAAGCAGTAGCAAGAAGCTTCTGAGCGTAATTATCGACTTTTGCTGAAATGTGCATATTGCCATTAAAAGGAATTTCGATTTCAACCAGATTGTGTTCGCCCTGAGTGTACTCAAAATGGGATAACGGAATCCTTTTAGGCATAACATTGGTGTAATAAGCAGCAAATTCTATATTACGTTTTTCAACATTGTTAACATCAGGACGGGTAACAATGTACATAAGTTCCCCTGTATGGTTCTTGGTAGCATAATCCATTCCATATACTTTAGGATAGGATGCAATGCCAGTTTCAGGGTCAGCAATTGAAGTAACCCAAAATTGATACATATTCTTTATAGGACTACCAGAGTATTCCTGATGTCTCATAGTGAATTCAGTATTATTCTTGGTGATCCCTGCGGCAACATTATATTCATTATTACTAAAACCATACTGGTATTGTTGAGTTTGTAATTCCATATCTTCAATACCCGATAGTGCTTTAAAGTTTTTCTCGGTCATAGCTTTGAACCCAGAGTATTCACTTACTACCCAACTTGGTAGTTTTGTCCAAATAACAAACGCATATCCTGTAACCAAAGGGTCAAAGGCTAATTGTTTGAGATTCAAACCACCAGTGAAGAATGATTGCTGGGTGGCAATCTGAGAATCAAAAACTCTTATATTACCTTGTTTAATCATCTAATTCACCTTTCCTTCTAATATGATTGTGCAGTATTTCAATTAAAATTATAGTGCAAGAGGTTTCATTAACCACCTGCACTATAATCAATTATTATTTTACAACGTCAATGCTAATTACAATACGTTCAATAACATTTCTAAACTTAACTTTGATTACCACACGGAGAATATGTTGTTGTTTATCATAATCAGAAGCATAAACGGTTGCAAAGATTTCATCACAACTTCTGTTAGTGATATATTTGCCAAGATAATCATTCAAGTTATATTGGAAGGTTCTGATAGTCTCATCGTCTTCGAATTCGAACTGATAATCTTCAGCCATATCCTCTACATTGCGTTTAATATCCAGAGCAACTAGAACGTTATTGATATCTGAAAGCGGAGTACGTTTCATATCAGCAGTCAATTGGCTACCAAAACGAGTACGTTTAGTATCGCTTTCTACATAATTTAACTGACGGTTATAGAATACTTCTTTATAAGTTTCATTTGGAATATAGCTAATAGTCTTATATCCGTCAATAGTTCCACGCCTGTTACCAGCAATTGGGAATTGTAATCCATATTGGTAAGCATTCGTAGGAAGTTTAGAAGCAAGGAAGTAAGTAGGAGTAACCTTCATATCCTTACCATTATACTCATCATAGACTACAAAGTCCTGGGTATAAATTCCTAAGAACTGTGAAGACACATTAAAACTTGAAGACCTCCAAGTAACTGCATCTTCAGGGCTAGCTAAGAAACCAGAATCTGCATAGAAGAAAATATCCTTACGAATATCACGTACCAATGTAACAATCGCATTCTTAACGTCTATTGAATAGTTAGCATCAAGAATAAATTGGAAAGGTGAAATCTTGCGATCAGTGATATTAGAATCAATCAAACCTTGATAACCTTGAGCTAATAGTTGCTGTTCTGTAGTATTCTTAAGATAAGCATTAGAATCATCTAAATCACCATCACTGCCATTCATAAACTTAGCAGGAGAGTTAAAGTCCTGAAGTTGATTGGTATAAATAATGGATTTCATAACAGTAGTAACAGCAGTAACATTTTCAATATTCGTACGAATTGCAGAAAGTAATTCATCTCTACCCTCTTGAGTAGAAAGCTTTTGTGCATAAAGAATAGTATTTCCATAGGTTACTGGAAGAAGATCGGTAACTATATTAGCAACCTTGGTAACCACTAAATCATTGACAATTACAAGGTCAATATTTGCAATGGCTATTTCTGTCTGCATATATAAATCTGTTACCAAAGTATCTAATTCTGAATAGATTGAAGCAACAAGGTTGTTCACAATTGTTTCAGAAATAAGAGGGTCATGAATTGCATCATACAAATCGATTATAACATTGAAAGAATCAATGTCTTGATTGATTTGAGTAGCAGAAAGTTGATTCTCATTGATTATCAGCAATAAGTAATCAATTATGCCCTTCACATCAGAAAGAATAGTTACTAGAGAAGCAACTTGTTCGTCTATACTTTCAGATGCTTTAAGCTCTAATATCTGGTCAGAAATATTATTGATATCATCTTTCTTAGCAACTGCACGAATATCAATTATTTCTTTCAAATTCAACTTGTTATAAGCCGAGTTGATTTCTTCATCAATATTAAGTACATCTGCTGTCATATCAATAGCTTTGTGATAAGCTAGCAATTGAACCAAAAGACCGAGAGCCTGTTTAACAGCCTGTTCGATAAGTACATTTTCTGTTATAATACGATTGAAGTCTGATTCAAGTTTGCTAGTATTAAATACACTTACCAGATTTTCAATAGTTGTCTTTGAGGTATTAAGGTTTGCAGAGATATCAACGATATCACCACTTTCAGGGGTTACTCCATCAGGGGTATACAATAACTCAGTGATCATAGTGTTATAATTATTATTAGTAACACTATTAAAGACATTTTTCATATAATCAATATTGGCAACATACCGATCATAAATATTTTTTCTATAAGTATTATCCGCCAAAAGTACTGATTGTTCAATAATATCAGAAGCATCAACAATGTTAATTAAATTCTTATTATTGGAATCAGTTATAGGATTACCACTTGCATCATATGTTTCCAGTGCAATATGGATATCCTCAAATTTTTGAGTGTCGTTAGAGAAGAATACATCTAAATCTCCACGAACATTTCTAGTTACCCCTGTTAGTGGGTCAATTTTCATTGGACTAACATTAGGGTTGATAAGGCCTGTAAGTTCAGTGAAAGCATCTTCATTGTATAACATGCTAAGATGTTGAGAATACTTATTAATAACATCTTCAATAAACATACTTTCGTTTGAGCTTGACATAGCATCAGGTGATAATGAGACATAAAAAGGACCTTCAACAATATTAGCAGTATTATATTCGTCGAATCTGATGACTTCAAAGTTGTATACACGAAAATCATACACTTCATCAAAAGAAGTATTAAGTGTAATACGGAAACCTAAATCATCATAAGCTTTGCCTCTTCCTTTAGGATAAACTGCAAAGAGCAGATGATTTGTGAAACCATCAATGGTTTCTTCAGTTCTTTCCTTCTCCAATTCGTATTGAAGCAATGTTTCGGAAGTATTATTAACTGATGTATAAGCTACAGCAGGTTTTAAAATAAGATTAGGGAAACTAACAGCATTACCATTCTTATCTAATACTTTCTTGCTTTCAAGTTTGGTAAGAATATTTAAGATTGCATGAGAATAACCAGCATTATCTGGCATAACACGCAAACCAAAAACTTCTCCACCAGCTTCTAACCAGTTCATGATATTATAGGCAACTTGCCCATATTTCTTCATGCTAGGCTTTCCTGTCTTGAATACGAATTCGTCAGGAGAGGAATACCTTACAACTTTATTGTCTTCACCTTTTTCAGAAGTAAAAACAGCTAATAGTTTTAATTGTCCATCTCCACCCTGATACGTGAGTTCTTCACTGCTGATAGTACTCGAAATACTCGGATGAAGGTATTGTAATCCACTATCACTAGTAATTGATTGGTTATTGCTAACTTCTATAGCCAATGTTATCTCTCCTTTACTAAAGACTTAGTTATTTAACCATTAATTAAATGTTTCTTTTAAAACTAGTACTTTATTATCTTTTCCACAGGTGACGGGTTTTCATTTTCGTTATTCCTCGTCTTCTTTATGGAAGAAATAATAGCCTGGTCGATGTCCTCAAATGTCATAGCATTAAATGTAGAATTGACGGAAGGAAGCTTATTAAGACGAATATTATTATAATCATATTCCGTAGCTTTAGGGTTATCCTTACCAATTATCATTCTGAAAGGGATTTCAATATCTTTTTCATATCTACATAATTCTGCTATAATTAATTCAAATATTACAGATGGATTATTCAGTTTAACTTTATTAAGAGCAATACTTTCATGGTATAGGGTTATAATATCGCTATACTTAATTTCTTTAGGCAATTTACCGCCATGCAGTAAATAAATGAATTTCTTGCTGTTATCAGGTGATTGTTCTTTGATTATACTATCAATAAACATTGAACCTCTTGACAATTCAAATACTCTGTAATCTTCCTTTTCTAAATTAGGTTGGAGATTAGTGCTAATATCATAAAATGAATTAAATTCAAACTTGATATTCATAGGTAGTTTAAGTATATGGATTTCGCCTTTGCCTTTGTCTTCCTTCGGTTGAGAATAGACAATAAAGTTAAACATACCAAGAGTAGAGACTTTGTCACCATGATATTCAGCAATGCCCTTATCAAAATAGTTTTTTGGTAAATATATCTCCATGTATTCGCCATCAAAGAATATTGAATTCTCAACTTTTTTAAGAAAATTATATTTCATCTTATTACTCCTTTCTCTAATAATACTACAATCTATTGTTCATTGTCAATAAAAATAATTGAAAAAAAAGAAAACCGATAATATACATTTTACTGTATATTATCGGTTTTCTATATTATTTTATAATGATTCTGCTAGTTTAATAAGATTACTAACAAGTTCTTCTTTCTCATTAAAAGATTTATCAATATTATTGATATTCTTAATTAAAAAGAAAATAAATATAGCATATCCTTCTGGCTTTAAGGATATTGTATTGATGACTGCATAAATATATGCAGAGACAACTTTGGCTTTGTTCTTTAATTCTTCTGGAAGAACAGAACGAATACAACGTTCAATACCAACAGCAGAATAGAATCGAAATCTTAAATTCTTTTTCATTTTTGCTTCTGCTCTTCTCTTTAAAAGAACAAAATCTTCCTTTAATTTCTTTGGTCTCATTGTTGGTCTATTATGAGAGTCAAATAATGGTTCAAGGGTATAGCTCCCTTTAATCATATAAATCTGTTTCTCTGCTCTCTTTTTCACTACAGGGTTAATAGTTTCATCGTCAATCATTAGCTCTAGTTTTTGAATGTAGGTCTGGATTTCTCCAAGTTTCTTAATCTCTTCCCTTTCCTCATCAGTAATGACCTTTTCTAAACTTTTGTCTATATCTTCATTTTCATTCATCAACTGTTTATATTCATCAGATTGCTTTTCCTCATCAGTTGATGCTTCTTCTACCATTTCTCTGAACTGTTCAGAGTTTTCTTTAAGAAGCTTAACACTTTCAACAAGTTCATTCTTACCAAATTCCTCTATCATTTTATAATGTCCTCCTGAAATTTATTTATTAGTATTATATTTATTAGTAAGATTGGTTCTGACTAAAAGATAATAAATCTCATTAGTCTTAATATGGTCTATAATATTTTTGATAAAATTTTGGCCGAATGTTATAGATTCTCCAGCAATGAAAATATCTTTAACTATCATATTAGTTAATTCGTGTTCATCATCAATAGCTAATTGAATTAGGTCTTTTGAAGAATCAATTTGAATCCCTTCGATGATTTCTGGTAGTTTACAGATTATAACAGCCATATCTTTATTGATAGATTTTTTCATATTCATATATGTTAAATCTTTCTTATCAATAAGAGTTTTATACTGTCTAATCAAGTCTTTGGCTTCTCTTTCGATATATTTATTAATGATATTTACACAATTTTCTCTATTTCTGATAATAAAGAAATTATACATATGACTAATAAATAAAAATTGTTCTTCCTTATTAATAGAATCATTAAAATCAAGTACAAAATCGAATTTCTTTTCTATTAGGTCTTTAAGCTTATAAAAGAAATTCTCTCGAATATCTTTAATTTTGCTACAAAGTTCTGAATACTGTGAGTATTTATTAATAAGGAAATTATATTTGCTAGTAAAATAAGTAAGATAAAATACTGGAGAACCCTCCATAGTTGTAAATACGCTATCTACTTGTTCAGCCAAACTATCAAAGATAATATCGTCAGATAATGAGTTAATGATTTGCTCAATATCTTTGTCAGTTAGAAATGTAACTTCCTTTTCCTCAAGATTTTCCATTTTTCTTTTCCTCCTATATTTAGTAATTTTATTTTTTTCTAATCAGGAACTACATAAATATTTTTTTGTTACTAATTCTTTTAAAGAGAAAAAGTTTTAAATATTATTTAGGTTTATTCATAGTAGAAATAAAGTTAAGACTTCTCATTCTCTTTTGTTTCCTAAAAGAACCACCAGACGAACTAGCAATTGCTTCTTTTTCTTCTTCGTCTGTGTTCATATGGTCTTCTTTAAACTTCTCTATGAGCTGAGCGGATAATGAATTTTCATCCATTTTGCCCATTTGAGTTAAGTTAAAGATATTTCTGGCAGAAGATCGAATTACTTCTTTTTCTTCTGGTGTTGGTATTCCATCAGTTAATACTTTGAAGAATTTACCGCTGTTAGTACCATACAAGAAGGCATACATACCTACTAACCATGAGAATAAAATATCATCGTGGCATCCTTGACGATGCTCAACTTTATTTTTCTTGTTTCTCTCTAAAGTACGAATTTCATTGAATACTAATTTGCTTGTAAATACTTCTGGAGATTCATTAACAGCATTATTAAGTATTTCATTAATCATAATATCGCGAGAACCATTAGAGCCTGCTCCACCAGCAGTATAAACACCATAGACTCTAGTTTTGGTTTTTGTAATTTTCTTTGAAGACTTTTTAGGGTCATCAACTTTCTTTTCACCTAATTTTTCTTTAACCTCATAATACATATTATTAGCTATTTCAGACCTTAATAATAATTGAATGAGAGCTAATCCTAAAGTATTACGCTCTGGTATAACTACCCCATTAGGGAAGAATTCTAATACTAAATGAATTATAAGTTCATTTAAATCTGGTATGCTAATGTTATTACTCTTAAATATAGCTTTAATCTTCATATTTTTAGGGTCAGTAATGGTAATAGCAGTAAAATCTCGTTTTAAACCACCACCGACATCTATGCCGATTATCCAGGATTTATTGAACAAATTTCTCATTTCACTGAATATTTCAAATTTGTATTTCTTCAATACATAGAATTTGCCTATCGGGTCTCCTGCATATTTTTCAATTTCTGTTAATTGTTCTTCTGAGAAAGGAGAAGTGTCATTAGCAAGAGTCCATTGCAGTAAGATTTCACGTTTAATCTTAAGCAAATCATTATTAAGTTGTCTGCATTGTTTTCTAAACCATTTTTCATCATGTCCCAATTCAATATAAGAGAACTCTAAGTATACAAAATCATTTTTAGAATTTTCTTCAATGAATTTCTTAAGATCACCTATATCCCAATCATACCAAGATTCATCAAATGGGCATGCATCCTGAATCATAGCATAACAATACAACCCCATATCTGTATCTAAATCGTTCAATTTCTTCCATTAGTTCGCTACACTAATGCGTCTATAAAGACTGCTTTGAGATTTCCTCAAATGTTGAGACTATATCTACATCCCACTTTCATGGGAGCCTCTGTTTCCCCCGGCCAATAGCTTGCTAGGGTACTCTACTCGATATAAAAAAGATTATATCTTTCGATAGTCGTTGAATCCTCTAAGATGAAAATATCATTCATTACCTCTGCCAATATCTCCAATTTACATGAAATTCTTAGCAGTGATAAATCCTGATTATTTTTCACATATTCATTCTTAATATTATCATTCCTTTTAGTATCACTCAACTTGTCTTGGTTGTTATCCCAAGCATATTTATGTTGAACACCATCGTACTCAATTAATAGATTATAATCTGGAAGGAAAAAGTCAAACGGCAGAAGTTTTTTATTCTTGCATCCATCAAATGTTTTTTGAGTTTCGAATATAATATTATTCTTTTTGAGAAATTTTCTAATAAATTTTACATATTTAGATTCTTTGGCTAATTCAGCACATTTGGGGCATCTTTGGTCTGCATTAATAAAATCATTAGATGTCATCATAAATTTATGATTATCACATTCTTCATTATTGTGTCTAAAATGTAATTTTTCTTTATTAGAATTATATTCGGTTGATAATAATGTATATTCACCCATTGTTAGTTTATTTACCTTTTCAATAACCCAGTCTAATTCTCTTTTAGCACTGGGATGCTGACACATCGGGCATCTTGTACCTTTCTTATGTTTACTTCCAGCAAAATTACTAACAGTTGGTTTCCATACATAACCACATTTGACATGTTTAACCTTAATAGTACAGTGAACTTTCTTTCCATCTATAATTTTATTGTTACCATCATATTTGGAAAGCAATTCATATTCACCATTTCTCAGGTCTTCAATCTTATCTATAAATTCTTCATGCGTTAGCTTTCTACTCATTTTATTCACCCCAATCTAAAATTATTATTTTTATGTTTAATTTCATATGGAGTTGTTGATTAAGGAAAATGAATATGACTTAAAGAACTGCTGATTGTCCATTGTAATCTCAGAATCTATCACCACTTTCTGAGAATCCTTCTACTTTTTATACTCTCGCTCCATCACATTTACTGTCACCAGTTCTGTTGTGGCAAGAAGGCTTTAGGAGTTTCCAGCAATTAAGAGGTTTTTAACTATACTATTACTAGTATAGTGCCCAACGGTCTAGGCGTAGTAGTAATTAGTTTTCCAAAAGGAGTATTATTACTCTCAGCAGATTCACAAGCTTTGCTCAAGGCAGGAGCTGCACTGGTATATATAGTGTCGTTATATTTTAAAAAAGCGAACTCGTCATCAATTATCTTCCAATAAGTTCGTTACACTTATTGCGTTCTCTTATGAACTGCTCTATGTTACCATAGAAGTTGAGACTATATCATCATCCTCAATATTACTTGATAGGATGCCTTCCGTTTCCATTTAAAGGGAATTACAGACCTTATTACGGTCAACCCTACCACTTGGCTGTACTCTACTCCCTTCGTGTATTATCAGATAATACCTTATTTTCAACCCTGCTTTATATCTAAAGTTCTTATGGATTTATAGGTTTCGATAGTCGTTGAACCTTACTCAATATTTCTCTCAAGAATTTCTTTAATATTATTGAGTCTTGGATGCTGATTCCCCTGGTATACAGGAATTTCCAGCAGTTAAGAAGGATTCACTATGACATTCCTATCATAGTGGGCAAACGTTTACCATACGATTGGTACTGTACAGCCTCTTCCAAGTTTATCAGCACTAATAATATCCCTGGCAGTACTCATAGCATCTATTCTATTATTATTCTTTGCACATGCAATTTGAGCCAAATTATTAGTATCATTTTTAGTATTTAAATGTCCTTTTAAATAATCTGGTAATAATTCGGTTATATCATTGAAACGTTTAATATTCAATTGTGAATCAGCATACTGTTTATTGCTAAATATCATTTGAGTATTAATAGTGCCATAATGATAAACCCATGTGTACCTGCATTCAGCTCCGATAGTTTTACCATTCTGTCTAGGTAATATTTCTATAAGGTCTATATTATTTTCCATTAGAAACATTTGTCCTAGATTAGCTCGGCTCAATTTAAAGAAAGTAAAACCACCAGATTCAGGAATTTTTACTATTTCTCTAAGATAATACCAGAAATTCGTCATTACTTCTGCTTGTACTCTTAGTTGTAATTCAGGACTTAAATTAAGGTCATAAGGGTCTACCCCTTGTAATGTTTCATCATTAAGCCATAAGAAAAATTTGTTATTCTTAACTCCTTCGTCTTTTAAAAATTTCCATATCTTTATGAAGCTTATATTTTTTGTAGTATAATCATAAATTCCCATTATCTCACCTCTATTTTCTTCTTATATCTTATATTATTTTGTTTTGTCGTATTGCCAATACAGAAAAATAAATATGACTAAATAAGTTTGTGCCTTTATATTTTTGTTTACAATTTAATAATAAAAACAATTGGATATCTTTATTATGTGAATACGTCTTCTAAGTATATATTATGACTATGAAGGAGGTTTTTTATGAGCTTATATCATATTACAAAAATAGAAAATATTGATGGCATTCTCAAAAATGGTTTAATCATAGGGAAATCGGGAGGGATTTATCTTACTAGCGATTGGCAAGATTTATTGCAGGTTGATGTAGAACAGAGAGCAGATAGGATAGCAGTATTCAAGGTTACTATAGATGATGAAAGTATATTAATAAAAGATGAAGAATTTGATAGTTACGATGGTGATTGGGTATGGTATGTAAGACATGATATTCCTGCTAAGAATATTCGGTTATTTTGCAGAGCTAGTTGTACACCAATAGGAACAAGTGTAAAGATAGAAATCGACAAAAAATAACTTGATTCGTTAAAAATAAAATTAATAGGAGAATACACTAGGACTATAATATTTTATAGTCCTATATTTTTTTTGAAAAGATTTAGGTAAACAATTACCAGAGAACATATGATTAAAATCTTCTACAAATTTTAATAAGAAGGTCGTGTTTTTATGAACCAAATTTATAAAAAAGACGAATTTATTATTACTCCTTTTTATAAAGGCAATAGACAAGAGTTTATGGTTGTTAATACTAAAAAGATTTTTAAGGATGGACATACTCATTTAAAGTCATTTAAAATGGCTAAATACTTAATTTCTTTAGTACATTCTAAAAAAATTAATTCTGGTTTAAGCCTTTACTTATTAACAAGCCTTACACGATTGTCTCAAGACGAGGATTATATTAATAATATTACAAATCTTATAGCAGAAAAAAAACATAAGGGCAAAAAGTTATCTTACAGAAATGTAGGAGGACGAAAATTTTAAAGAATAAAATAATATCAAGAGAAAGGAGTGTTAATACCTATTATACAATAATTATAAAAGGAACAAATATTTCAAATGTACTCAGTACTTTAGGAGTTAGATTAGCTCCTAATCAACCTGCATAATTAAATAAATAAGTTAATTACTTTTATTAGTAATTAACTTATTTTTAACTGTATCTAAAAGTTTGCTAGATATATATTATAATTATGAAATAAAAAAGATAATTAATTAGGAGGAAAATAATTATGGCTAAAGCAGTTTGTCCTTATTGCGGATGTGAGTTATTTTATAATGGTCCAAGAGGGGGTCTCAACCAAAATATATTGTGTGCAGGTTGTTACACTGAATTCCAATCCTTTGGAATGACCGATATGCACTCCACTGATAAAAGAATAAAAGAGGTGTATGGTATTAATAGAAAGACTGCAAAAATTAAAAAGAAACAGAAAAAGAGCCTAAAAGATTTATATTTGTCGTTTCTTAGGAGATTTAAATTTAAGTAAAATAAAGGATAAAAGATTACCATTATGGTTAATCTATTATCCTTTATTTTTTTTTTGTGAGTAAAATGGCATACCTCTTATAAGAGGTATGCCATCATTAATTTAAGCTGGGGTTACCAGAGTACCATCGTTATTTAGAATAGTAATCTTAATAACCATCGGTAAGAATTCTTCAATCGTCTGACGTTTAGTCATCATTACAGAAGGAATATTAGGATTCTGAGTATTCAGATAATTGTGTACTACATTGTAGGTATAAGGGAAGTACTTGATAGTCATGAACTTATTAGTAAGCGGAACGAAGAACATCGTTAATTCGCCAGTAGGAATAAGGTCAGAGCTGATGATAGTATATCTGTTAGCTCCACTCATAGCACCAATGCTGTAGTCAACTTCGATACCATTCTGGCTATCAGAAACATGGTTAAATGTCCATGATACATTCGGAATCAATTGAGTATCCAAAGGATTACCAACGATTACGAAGTAACCTTGATAGTAGTATGTTTCCATCTTCATTCTGGTTGCATGGAAGTCAATAACACGTTTGATTTCTTCTAACCAGTCTTTAGGATTTCCAGCAAACTGAGGAGCAGGATGAACATCAAATTGACCTGCATAAGTCGGGCTAGAATCAAAACAACCGTCAATAAAGTTGTAGATTTCTTGGTCAATTTTCTGAGCTGTTACATTGGACATAACATCAACAACTTCTGAAGCACCATCGATATTATACATTGCCATAGTATCAGTTAAGAATTCTAACGGCAGTGATGCTTCAATGTGTTCGCCGGTTCCAATAGTAATATCTCTACGTTCGATATCAAAACTTACGTTAGTAGCACGATTATGTGCTTCTGAAGAAACATACCCAGTAAATTTAACTGATTTAGCATTTGCACGAAGTGCAGTAACCGTAACAGTTCCCTTTTCTGGGTCAACAGAACCAAGAATGATATCAGAAGTAACAGTACCGTCAGTATGTTTAGCAGAAACTTCTATATAGAGACGAAGATTGATATCCATTTTTGTTTTAACAGCAACAAGTTTCGTTTCAGGATTCAAGCCACCTGCATCTTTGCATTCAATATTAACACCTGTAATGAAAAATTGGCGGTCAATAGCATCTCCTGCATCAGCTGAAGCTCCTACATCTGCTAACACATCTTTCCCATCAAGAGGAAGGGTATAAGCAGTAGCTAAAAGCTTAGTTTTCTCAGCTAAACCATTATCAAGACTTTGCAATGATTCAGGAAGATAATGCTTCTCGCCAGTTGTAGAATCCTTAATATAAGGCCTAGAATAAGATACACTGAATGCTGGAGTCTTTACAGGCTCAGTAGGTACAGCATACTTAAGAGCAATTTTTGCCCACATTTTTCTTAAAGTAGGCATTGAAAGGGATGCAATAGGTGGAATTCCTGCAACAGCAGACTCTTGGAGGATTTGAGTTCTATTGTTCTCTAACAAAGTTCTCATTTGTGCTTCTTCCGAAGCTTCCAATCCTTCTACTAATTTATCTACATATGTGCGGAAAGTTTGGTTATCAGTAATAACATCTCTAAAACCTTCGCCAAGAATATTAACTTGCTGAGTATTTAAGAAATATTCGGCAGATTCTTTAAAGGTCTGAGAAAAACCATCAGTCATACTTTGAACTTGATTATTTCTGTATTCAACAGTCATTTGTCAAAACTCCTTTTCTTTATTATTGAAATAGAATAATTTTACTATAATTTTTTGTTCAGATTTCATACTTATAAAACCCATATAAAGAACTATCTATTTCTTACTATTAAATTGTTTATTGCTTAGTACTTGAAATCTTATTAAACAGATTTAAAAGTAAGTCAATCTCACTTTTTGTATAAATGAAGATAGTTTTGAGTTTTTCATACTCCATCGTTGAAAATTTATCAGTTAATATCAGTTTGATATTACTTCTAAGGTTTTCTAACTTTTCCTCAATGAATTCGATTGATAAACAATTACTTTTGTCAGTCTCATCTGTTTCCGATACTTCTTTAAATTCTACTACTTTTTCTAAGAAATTATTGGTAAGTTCATAGATACTTTTATAATTTTTAAATAAGACTATCTTTTTACCTTTCTCAGAATCTTCTTCTCCCATATCGGTACTATCGTCTAATTCATCTCCCGAACCATCATCTGTATTAGCACTGTCATCAGTAACACCTGTACCATCGTCTGTGCTAGTGCCATCATCAGCAGTTGTTCCATCATCTACTGTTTGGTCACCTTTGCCACCAATATCAGTATCAATGCTACTATCGGTTGCATTAGCATCAGTAGTAGCATCACCACTGTTATCTCCATTGCCTACATTTGTATTGTGACTTCCAGCTCCCAAATCAACATCTGTGTCTAAATCTACATCGTCGCCTTCAACTTCAAGGAAAAGAGTATTATTTAAATGTTTTTTAAAAGCAGGGGGAATCTCATTAGATTCAAATAAGATAGTGTCAAAAAAACTCATAAATATTCCTCCTATTCTTCTCCAGTTTTATCCTGGATTCTTTTTAACTTCTCAAGGTCTGTTTTAAGTTTATTCTTTAATTGAAGAAGTTTAAGTTTTTCGTCATTGTCATCTTCTAACTTATTAAGTTTCCCTTCAATAAATTCTAATTTAGCAGTATAAAGGTTTCTTAATTTTTCTCTCTCTTTCTTATCATTATGACTCTTCAATGCTATAGTGGTAAATAACGTAATAAGACCCACAACAGGATTAATAAAGAAAGCACCTCTAACAATTATAGCTCTAGTCATAAGTTTAGAAAGTTCTGGCATCCCTTCGACTAAGTTATTTTCATTAGTACGGTGAAGACCTTTAACTATATTCACAATTGCTTTGCCTGCTATTGCAGTTGCATTATCGACATTCTTTGCAACCTTTTTAATGCTTTTCATATCTTCAAGAAATTCATATTCTTCTCGGATAGAATCAAACTCAATATCTTCACGCAATAATAACGTCTTATATGACGATAACATCCTCTTACCTCCTTATTTTAATAATAAGTTCATTTAATTATATGTTTTAGAAGAACATATAATTATAAATCGTAATTAGAAGAAAGGTGGTCAAAAGTTTATGGAAACTCAAAATTGTGGTTTTCTTATTATAGAATCAAATACTGAACCTGTGAAACCAAATATTATAGAACATAATAAAGACAACGTTGTTATTGAAGCTATATTACAAGAAGCTGAAGCTGGCAACCGTAATAGACGTGAATATGCTTTTGATGCTCTTGATGGAGCTATACAATCCCCTCAAATCCAAGAGAAATTAAGACGTAAAAGTCTTTTTGGTGAAGCTGGCCATCCATTATCGGATAAGATCGAACGTCAGACATACATTGACCAAACTAGGATTTCTCATATAATTGAGAATTTATGGTGGGAGCATTATATCCTAAAAGGAACTATTGCTAGTGCTAATACTGCTTGTGG
>Ga0172378_10002364_pt1 | contig 17674 bp, 13 predicted proteins | sample GrowelOW332metaG_FD_119755 | JGI IMG/M metagenome (GOLD analysis project Ga0172378, IMG submission 119755) | Groundwater microbial communities from an aquifer near a municipal landfill in Southern Ontario, Canada - Pumphouse #3_1 metaG | ecosystem: Environmental > Aquatic > Deep subsurface >... | reverse complement strand
TTTGTATTTTGAACTTGTTTAAACAGGCAGTTCGAGGTCCAGTTGTTGCTTTGATGCCAGATATTATTCCTGGAGATTTAAGAAGTGAAGCAAATGGAGTTATCAACACCATGGGTGGAATAGCTACTATTGTTGGTACTGTACTTTTGGCTAGATTAATGGACGTTGAATTAAATTTGGGATCTATTCATATTGGCAAAGATGTTTTAGCTTTCCCAGTTTCTTCCATTCTTGTAATTGTTGCGGTTGTTTTAATGTTTTTCTTTGTCAAAGAAGACCCAAAAAAATACAATGAAAACAAAGCTGAAGATACTCCTCCAGTTTTTAAATCAATTAAATTTGTTTTTTCACAGAAAGATAAAAGTGCACTGTTCATACTTTTAAGCCTTTTATGTTGGTTCTTAGGTTATCAAGGAGCTCTTCCATTCTTAGGGAAATACTCTAAAGAAATCATGGGAACTAGTAGTGGAACTGCTAGTCTAGCAGCTGGAATGGTTGGTATTGCCTATGCATGTTTTGCAATTCCTTCTGGTAAATTTGCTCATAGTCATGGTCGAAAAAAAACTATTAGAGCTGCATTAATTGCTTTGATGGTAATTCTTTGTGGGCTATTTGTTCATAGTGTTGTTGTTACTCCGAGAAACTTTGCAACTCTTGGTTATGATAAGAACTTTGAAATTAGCAGAACTATCAATGGGAAAGAAGAAATAATAAATTCCAAGACAATAAAAGAAGTTGATTCACTTGCAGAAGAAAAAGCTCTTTATTCATATAAAGTAAGTTTATTGGATGATGAAGGGAATCTTTTGTTTACCAGTGATGAAGTTAAATTTAATATCAATGAAAAAGGAAAACTTGAGGGTGAAATCGAAACTAGTTCTTCAATAGAAAATAGTGACGGGATAAAATTGGATTTAAGTGCAACTGTATTTGGCGATCAAGTTACAATTAATTGGAATTTCAATAAAGCAAATCCTATTAATATACAATTGATATTATTCTGGCTCCTATTATTCTGTTTTGGAATTTTCTGGGTTTCAATTGTAACTAACTCTTTCCCAATGCTTTGGCAGATGGCAAGCTATGAAACTATTGGAATTTTTACGGGCCTTTATTATTTCTTTAGTCAGTTGGCTAGTATTATAGCTCCTCCAATTACTGGATTCTTAAGTGATGGGTTTGGTTATGGAAGTATTTTCCTTTTTGCAGCTTTAATGATGTTATTGGCTTTCATTTTTATGGGAAAAGTATTTAAAGGTGAACCAGAAGACGATCCTATGGAAGGTGTAGGTAAAGGTAAATAACATGGAAATTAAAACTGTTGCATTCTTTGGAGTAGGCGCTGTTGGTGCTATTTATGCTTCAAGGTTAACTAAAGTAATAAATAAAGAAAATTTAATTATTTTCTCAGATGGTGAAAGAAAAGATAGATATGAAAAAGAAGGACTCTTTTTAAATTCGGAAAGACTTGATTTTAATTACTCTAATAATTCTAGAAATCCAGTAGATTTGGTAATAATAGCTACAAAAAATCTTCAGCTTAAATCTGTTATTGAAGACCTAAAAGGTTTTGTTGGTAAAAATACCACAATAATGAGCCTATTAAATGGCTTAGTAAGTGAGCAAATGATTGCTGAAGCTTATAGTGAAGAAAAAGTTTTATATTCTTTCGCTATGGGCCTTAACAGTGAACATGTAAAAAATAGAATTACTTGTACCTCTGAAGGGAAAATAATATTCGGAGAAAAAGATAATAAAGTATCTCCTAGGATAAAAGCTATTGAAAAACTTTTCTCTCTTTCAGGAATTAAGTATCTTGTTCCTGAGGACATATTACTAGAAATGTGGAAAAAATTTGCTTTAAATACTGCTTATAATACTTTATCAGCAATCTGTAGAGCTGGTTATGGTTTCTTTGATGACTGTAAACCTCTATCAGCTTTGACAAATGATGTATTAAAAGAGGTACAATTAGTTGCAAAAAAAGAAGGTGTTTTTATTTTAGATGAACATTTAGAGCAAATAAAACAAACCATAGCCAAGCTTCCTTTTAAAGGTAAAACTTCTATGTTTCAAGATTTTGAAGCAGGAAGAAAAAGTGAGAATGCTTTCTTTACTCTTACAATTGTCGAGAAAGCTAAAAAATATTCAATTCAAGTCCCTGTTTGTAAAACTTTGTATAGAATAGCGGAAACCATGGAATATATAGAAGGTTATGATAAAAGGAACTAGTAGTGAAAAAAGAGAATATAAACAGAATCTGCTACGGTCTTGGTGGTTTTAGTGGAGGAAGGCTTTTTTGCCCTGTTTCAATTTTATTTCTGATTCATCTTTACATTGATTTGCAAATTGGAGTTAAAACAATTTCAATTTTGGTAGTATTTGGTTTTATTTTAGAAATTTTGACTCTAGGAATAACTGGGGTCTATTTCGACAATTTTAAAATTAAAAGTAAAAATGTGATGATTTTTGGAGCTTTGCTAATGGCCATTTTGGCAGAAATTATGTTCCATCTTCCTTTATTTAATAATGAACTTATTTTTTTAGTGGTTAGTTTTATTGTTTTTGGTCTTTTTTCAATAAGTATTGGACTTATTTACAATGCTTATTATAAGCTAGGGTTAAAAATCTTTTCTAATCAAAAGAATAGTTTTGGTTATGTTTTTTTTAGACTTATCGCCAATATTTTATTTTTGTTATTATTAATTGAAAGTGGAATTCTCCAAAATAAAAATTACTTTGATATAATTATTTTTTGTCTATTAGTCGCGGTTCTTTTCCCCGCCTTTTTTGTGATAGAAAAAGAAGTCTTAACTGTTTCATCAAATAATTATGATAAAAGACTTGGTCTTTTAAGCCCTTTTAAAATAAAACTTTCTCGTAGTTATATGGTCCTTCAGGTTTTAAGATATATTTCGCTGGCTTTGGCAATTGTTGAACTAATTATTATTTCAATTTTCAATTTTTCATCTTTGGTTTCTTATTCAATAATTTTAAGAATAATTATTTCTTTTTTTGTTTTTACTTTTTTTTGGTGGTTTTTTGCAAAGTCATTTTCTTTAAAAAAAGGTTTAGTTTTATCCGCTTCTGCGGTTATAATAATGGCGGTTTTGGTTCCTAATTTAACTGTTAATAGCAGTATTTTAGGTAATTTAGTTTTGGTACTATGGTCTTTTGGTTTTAGTGGTCTTTGTTTTTTGACAGACAGTTCATCCATTGATGCTGTTAATATCTTTAATTTAGCTTGGAAAAAGGAACATCATGAAGGACTTTTTTCTTCCTTGACTTTAATTATTGCGAAGTTTTCTTTTGTAATTGGTATTTTAATTTCAATTTATATAATCAGTTTAACGGTGGATTTATCAGCATTACTTCAAGGAAAGATGAACATAGAAGTCTTGATTTACTTATCCTTAGTTTTAATAATTATTATGGGGTTTGTTATTTATAATGCTTTTCGCTATCCTTTAAAAGGGAGGATTCTAAAAAAATATTTTAAATTCCTCGAGAATAATAAAAAGGGAATAGTTAATCCTTTAATAGATGCAGAACTTATTAAAGTGCTTGCAAAAGATCCCGATTTTCAAAAAAAACCTGCTTTATGGCTATATTTTGTTGCAGGACTTTATGTTGGAATTAAAACTAGGTTGAAATTTAATTTGAAAGTAAAAAGATGTAAAATTGAAAAACCTGCTTTAATTTTGTCAAATCACTCTTCAAATCATGATTATAAATTCATAGAAACTGCCGTTTGGCCTAAAAGAATTAATTTTCTTTCAACCTACTATTGGTTTACTTTTAAGAAACTACGGCCTTGGTTAAGATATATTGGAGCAATTCCAAAGCTTCAATTTGCTACAGATATTAATGCAATGAGAAAAATTCGCTATGTTTTAAAGAAAAATAAAGGAATAATTTATATAGCTCCAGAAGGTACTGTATATGCTAATGGACATCTTTGTTATATAAGCCCAGCAATTGTAAAAATAATTGAAAATTTAAAAGTAAATGTTTATTCTGCAACTATTAAAGGTGCCGGATTGGGTTGTGGAAAGTGGCAGAAAATTAACTCCAAAGGCCTTGTGGAAATGGAAATGAAACCATTGTTTAAAGCAGAAGAATTAGACGATTACACTAAGGTTGAGATTTACCAGAAACTGGTTGCAGCTTTAACTTATGATGATTTTGAATTCCAAAAAGAAAGAGGTTTTAAAATCAAAGGTAATCATAAAGCAGAAGGAATTGACGATTTACTATTTGTATGTCCAAAATGTGGTGAAGAGTTTTCTCTTAAGGCTGAAGGAAATGATATTTGGTGTAATAAATGTGATTTCAAAACTACTATTGATGACAATTTTCGTTTTATTTATGATGCGGAAAATCAAGGAAAGCCATGGGCTTTTGAAAACTATATTCTTTGGTATGACTGGCAGTTAGAGAAGTATCTAAAGATTATAAATAAAGGGCATTACAGTTTTACAGACAAAGTTGACTACTATGTTGATATTAAAGAAAATGATGGGTATGTAAAAGCAGGAAGTGGGGTTATAATGGTGGATGATAGTGGATGGACTTATTCTGGATCTTTCAAAGGAGAATCTTTAATAGAAAAAGATAGCAAAGAAGAAGTTCCGGTGGCAATAATGAAAATGGGGCAACACATTGAGCTTCCTTACAGAAATGGTCATAGTAGGTGCTTTCATTTTACTGAAAATGGAAAATATTCAATAAAATGGCATGTTATTTCCCGAGCTATTAGTGAAAGCCTGATAGAAATTGAACAAAAACGAGGTTGATATGAAGTATGATTTTTTAATAGTTGGTTCTGGATTATTTGGTTCAGTATTTGCTTTTGAGGCAAAAAAAAGAGGAAAAAGATGTTTAGTGTTAGACCGTAGGTTTCAAACTGGAGGTAATCTTTATTGTAAGAATAGAGATAATATTTGGGTTCATGAATATGGTGCTCATATATTTCATACTAGTCAAAAAGCTGTATGGGACTATGTAAACGAGTTAGTTCCTTTTAATAATTATATTAATTCTCCAATAGCAAATTATAAAGGAAACCTCTATAATCTTCCTTTTAATATGAATACCTTTTATCAAATGTGGGGAACAAAGACTCCTGAAGAGGTAGAAGAAAAACTTAAAAATGAAAAAGGTGCCTTTAAGGGAGAAATTAAAAATCTTGAAGATCAAGCTATTAGCTTGGTTGGTAGAGATATTTATGAAAAATTAATCAAAGGTTATACAGAAAAACAATGGGGTAAAAGTTGCAGGGAACTTCCAAGTTTTATTATCAAACGCCTTCCAGTTCGTATGAGATACGACAATAACTATTTCAATGATAATTATCAAGGTATTCCTGTAGGTGGTTATAATCCTCTAATAAAGAAATTACTTGAAGGAACAGAAGTACGTCTTGGCGTAGATTTTAATGAGGACTTCAAGGTTCGAAGACAATTAATGGATATGGCCAATAAGGTAATTTACACTGGAACTCTTGATTCATATTTTGATTTTAGTTTAGGACATCTTGACTACAGAAGCGAAAAGTTTGAATTAAAGAAAATTGATAAACAAAATTTCCAAGGTGTATCAGTAATGAATTTTACAGAAAGAGAAATCCCATATACAAGGATTATTGAACATAAGCATTTTGAAACCTCAGCTACTCATTATAATGACCCAGTAACTTGGATAAGTTATGAAATGCCTTATGATTATAAAAAGACGGGAGAGCCTTATTATCCTGTTAACGATCAAAAAAATACTGAGCTTTATTCAAAATATGTAAAACTTGCAAAAAATGAAGATAAGCTTATTATTGGTGGAAGGCTTGCAGAGTATAGCTATTTCGATATGGACAAAACAATTATGAGGGCGTTATCTTTGATTGATCAGGTTATATAACGGAAAATTAATAAAGGAAAAATTATGGTAGAATCAAAAAAAAGAGAAGATTTTGGGTTGGGTTTTATTAAAAAAGAATTTATCCCAGAAGGAAAGGATGAGTTTTATTTAAGAAAAGAACAAAATCCAAAGAAATTTAGGAAGCTAACTGAATCCGAAATTAAAGATTTTAAAATGCAGAGTAATTACTCCGATAATTGGGATTTGGTTTTGGTTCAAGATGATTTTGATTCTTCTTTGGTAGTTGGAAATCGCTTTTATGGACTAGTAAGAATTGGAAAACTTGAGAAAAACATCCTTTGCTTTCATGATTTTGAACAAGAAGAAGGTCTTTATAATTCTGTTTTTATTTCCTGTGATATAGGTAGCCATTGTGCCATTAATGGCTGTAGATATATAAGTCACTATATTATCCAGGATAATTGTATTCTAAGTGAAATAAATGAACTTCAAACTACAAATCATAGTAAATTTGGAAATGGAGTGGTGAAAGAAGGTGAAGACGAAGGGGTAAGAGTTTGGATTGATATAATGAATGAAAAGGGAGGAAGAAGTGTTTCACCTTTTGCTTCTATGACCACTGGAGATGCTTATCTTTGGGCAACTTATAGAGAAAATGAAAAACTTATGGAACGTTTTTCCTCTTTTAATTATTTAATCTGTGATAAACGTCGTGGTTATTATGGAGTAATTGAACATGATTGTGTGATAAAGGGCTGTGGCATTATAAAAGACGCATATTTTGGTCCTGCATGTTATGTGAAATGCGCCAATAAAATAAAAAATGTTAGCTTTCTTTCGACTGTCGAAGAACCAGTTCAAATTGGAGAAGGGGTTGAAATTGTTAATGGAATAGTTGGCTCAGGTTCTAGAATTTTCTATGGTTGTAAAGCTATTAAATTTGTAATGGGAGATAACTGCAACTTAAAATATGGAGCCAGACTTATACATTCAATTTTAGGTGATAATTCCACTATTTCTTGTTGTGAAGTCTTAAATAATTTAATTTATGCTGGACATGAACAACATCATAATAATTCTTTTTTGATTGCAAGCTTAATAAAAGGACAATCAAATATGGCAGCTGGGGCAAATATAGGATCAAACCATAACAGTAGAGGAAATGACGGAGAAATAGTAGCGGGAAGAGGATTTTGGCCTGCCTTATCGAGTACTCTTAAACATAACTGTCGGTTTGCAAGCTATGTTTTAATTACTAAAGGAAACTATCCCCATGAACTTAATGTAGAGTTACCTTTCTCACTATTAGCTGATAATACCTGTGATTACAGAAGGGAAATACTAGGTGGTTATTGGTGGATGTACAATATGTATGCTCTGGAAAGAAATAGTTGGAAATATGGAGTGCGTGATAAACGAAAAGCTCCAAAACAGGTTTTTGAAACTGAATATCTTGCTCCTGATACTATAAATGAAGTGAGAAAGGCTTTATTTTTAATTTCTCTTTGGACAGCAAAGAGTTACTTAAGAAAATATAATGAAAATCATTGGAAATCTCAAATTAATGATTTAAAAGAAGCAGAGTTTTTAAGAACTTTTTCAGTTAAAGATCTTTTAAAAACCAAGGATAGAATTGAGGCTAAAGCTTGGAATACTTCTTCAGAAAAAGAAAAAGAACTGGCTTGTTTACTGGCAAATTTTGGAAAGGCAATGATTACTAAAAAACCTGAACTAGTGGAAGAATTTGAAGTGTTTGGAGAACACGTTGAAAGTTCAGCAACGCCTGTTTTAGTTAGAAAAGTGGTGCAATCCTTTAACGCTTATAGGGAAATGTTGATTTATTATGGAGTAAGAGAATGCAGTATTTGGTGCAAAAATACTGGGTTAAAGCTTGCTGATTTAAAGAAAAATGTTTCCGTCTCATCTTTGGTTGATTTTGGAGAAGATAAACCAAGTTTTTATGATTATTTTGAGAAAATTGGAAAAATAAGTTGGGAAAATATTGGCGGACAACTTGTTCCTCATAAAAGAGTAGAAAAGCTTTTTGAGAAAGTTTGTAATCAAGAAATAAATAATTGGAATTCTGTTCATGAAGAATATAAAAAATGGGAAGGCTTTTATCCTGAGGATAAGGCCATAGACGGCTATCTTTCTCTTTGTGAAGTAGCTGAACAAATAGATATTGAAGATCAAAAAGATCAACTTCTAGAAAGTGCTTTGAGAATTCGTTCCCAAATAACAGAGCAGGTAAGACTTACAAAAGTAAAAGATTACGAAAATTTTTATAGAACTATTACCTATAGAAATGAAAAAGAATTAAATAGTGTACTTGGAGAAGTAAAGAATGATTCTTTTATTATCAATTCTAAAAAACAGGAAGCATCTTTTATTGAGCTTTCCAAGTTTTTTAAATGATTAGGTTGAAGAACTTATATAATAAGGTTATGATATTTGATTGGGAATGGGGTAATGAGAGATAATCGAAAAGACTTATATATATCAAGCTTGATTTGGATAGGAAGAGGAGTGGTACTTGGTACCATGATTGGAATTTGTTGCTATATTCTTAGTATGGCTGTAGTATTCATGAATAAAATTAGAACAGAACATTTTTTTGTTCTTCTTTTTATTCCGTTAGGGGCTCTTTTAATTGCTTGGATTTATAATATTAAGGGCAAAGGGTTTCGCAAGTCTGGAGATTTGGCTTTAGATATAATAAATGAACAGGTGTTGTCAAAAATTAATCCTGGAAGAATAACCGTAAAATCAGATTGGGCCACAGACAATAAAGGTATTTCTCCTTTATTGGGACCGATTGTTTTTATTACAACTTTAATAACGCACCTAGTCGGTGGATCAAATGGCAAAGAAGGAGCCGGGGTACAAATTGGTACATCTCTTGCTTGTTTTCAAGCAGATTTGGAACGAAGAATTTTTAGAAAAAAATACGATCCGAAGGAAATGGAAACTTGGCTAATAGTAGGAGCTGGAGCTGCTTTTGGAGCTTTGTTTAATGCTCCTATAACCGGTACTATGTTTGGCCTTCACGTTGCTTGCCCTACAAACAATAGATTTGAATCTTGGATTCCTTGTCTTTCTTGTAATGTTACTTCTTGTTATGTTGCCAGTTATTTAGGGATTCCTGTTATTGCAATACCCTTTATTTCAAGTGTTGAGATCACCGTTCCAATGTTGGTTTTATGTATGCTCCTTGGAATTGTGGCTGGATTTATTGGGAGACTTTTTATTTTTTCAACTCATATATTTTCAAGATTGTCAAAAAAGATTTCTAAAAATGAGTACAAAAAGGTTTTAATTTCAAGTTTAGTTTTAACTGTTTTTGCAGTTGGAATTCAGCTGTTAACAGGGGAAAGTTGGTATAATGGTTTCGGCCTTGAACTCTTTAGTGATTCAACCTGGTATTCTTTTATTCTAAAGATTCTTCTTACTTCAATGGCAACAGCCTGTGGGTTTACAGGAGGAGAGGTTGTTCCTGCTTTAGTAATAGGAGCAGCAGCTTTTAGACCATTAGCAGCTTTTCTTCCAATTCCAGCAGCTACTCTTGCTATGTTTGGTTGTGTCGGAGTTTTGAGTGGTTCAAGTAAACTTCCTCTGGTTGGAACTTTAATGGCTTTTGAAGTTTTTGGATTTACTAACCCTATATTAATTTTTATTGTTTGTTCTTTTTCCTTTATTTCAAGTGGAAATTTCTCTATTTATAAACATCAAATGAAGTTAATATAAAATTATGAAAAAAATAATATTTTGTTTAATTTTATTTTCCCTAAATATTTCTCTTGCTTTTGCAATTTCTATTGAGAACGTTGAACCTGATAGGATTTATATTAGTTCTGATTTAAAGGAAGGTAAAGTTTATTGCAATAATATTTTATGTAATTCAAAGTTTGATTATGGTAAAATAGAGATTGATAATCTTTGGCCTGAAACTGAATATAACTTTCAAATTGTCAGCCTTAGTGGTAAAAAAGAAAATATTAATTGTACTACGACTTCTTGGCAAGGTTTTTATCGATGGACTAATACCTCTGATAATACAAATAAAGGGCGTTGTACGGAATTAACGTTTTATGTTGAGAAAGCTGAACAACTTTCCTTTATAGGAGGGGTTTTCTATAATATTTATGAGGTAATTGAAGGCTTTGATAAAAAAGAATTTAGAATTTTTCCTTTGGTAAATCTAAATGAAAAGGGAGAGTATCCGACTTTTGAGTACAAGGATAATAACAAAGTTTCTGAAACTTATCGAAAAAATGCCTTAAGTTTTAACACTACATCTTTAACCCCGTCCACTTTTTATTGCTCAGAGATAAATATTAAACCCAATGAATATTCAATTGAAGTTAAGACTAAAAGTTTTGCTTTTAAGGTAAACACAATTACTACTTATAAATTTATGGTAAACAAAGAAACTGGGAAAAAAGAGATTTGGTTTATTCTTGATGGCGATGGACTCGCAAAAATGGGGATGTTTAAAAATCCTGTACCGCGTGTTGGTACTGACAAGGGAGTTTTTATTCTTGAATCTATTTAATTTTTAAGCTTCTAAGATAATCTTTTTTTTCTTTAGAAATTCTAAAAGATTCAATTGCCTTTTGAATAGACTTATTATGAATCCATTTTGATTCTAGGTTTTTGTTTTCAAAGATTATTATTGTTTTGTCCCATTGTTTTATAAGAGCTGTACTATAATACCAAGAAATAGCCATTTTAACATAGTAATCATCATTTTTAACATCATTTAGCCAAATAAAATGTTCAATTGAAAAATTATCTTCAAGAAAGTAACGCATTAACATTACTGTGGCAAATCTTATGGTGTAAGTATTTTCACTTTTAAGATAGGCATTTTTAATTATCTTTTCAAATTCCTTAGGTCTAGAAATAAAGATTTTTGGGTCAAATGTATCGCAGACTGCCCAATTGTCGATAAGTGGAAGAAAAAGGTTTGTAGCTTCTAGAGCTTGATTCCAATCTTTAAACGAACTTATTATGAAAGAATGCAGAAAGTTTTCTTCTAAATACTTATGAGGGGTATTATTTAGAATATATTCTTTTTCTTCCGGCGAAAGTCCTTTTGCAATTTTTCTTAAATTTGGTAGTCTTATGCCTATAATCTTATCAAGATTTACAGCGGGATTTAATTTAGCTGTAAAAACTTTATATTTTTCATCCTTATATTCAAATAACTTGGTTTCAATACTTTTCATAAATTAATAAAAACATTTTTAAGGGGTAAAATCAACTTTAATATTTACTAATTTTACGCTTCTATTTATTTTAAAAGGTTTTTCTGTTATAAATAAATAAAAAAATAGGAAATATATAATGAAAAATATAAAAATGCTTGTTATGGATGTTGATGGAACTTTGACTGATGGGAAAATCTATCAAGGTGAAAATGGTGAATTGCTGAAAGCTTTCTTTGCTAGAGATGGTTATGGTATTAAGAATATACTTCCAACATTAAATATAATACCTGCTATTATTACAGGTCTTGATACAAAAATTGTTTCCTCCAGAATGGAAAACCTTGATGTTAAAGAAGTTTACCAAGGAATTCCTTCTGGAAAAGTTGATAAGCTAAAAGAAATTTCTTTAAAATATAATATAAAGCTAGATGAGATGCTTTATATTGGGGATGATGTAAATGATATGGATTGCATGGAAGCCGTAGGCTTTTGTGCTTGTCCTCCGAATTCTCATCCAGCGGTTTTAGCTTTTATGAAGAATCGCAAAAATGCATATATTACAAAAGCAGCTGCAGGATATGGAGCGGTTAGAGAAATTATTGATTTAATTAAGGACAATATGTAATTATTTAATCAGACAAGAATAAATTCTTATCTGATTAAATCTCTTAAGCTTTACAGGAAGTCCTGTCCACCATTGATTTGTACAATTTCACCTGTAATGAAAGAAGCGTCTTCACTACATAAGAATTTGATTACAGAAGCAACTTCTTCAGGACGACCAAATCTACCTAAAAGAATATTCTTTTTCCAAGATTCAAATACCTGAGGATTCGTCTTTTTGATGTTATCATGAAAGTGAGTATCAATTGTTCCTGGACTTACGGCATTAACTCTAATATTAAATGGTGCTAGTTCTTTTGCCATTGCACGAGTAGCTGTAACAACAGCTGCTTTACTTGCGCCATAAATACCGGCACCGGGTCCACCACCATTCCAGGCAGCATTACTTGCATAGTTAATTATACTTGCATTTGTTCCTTTCTTTAATAGAGGGATACATTCTTTTGTAATAAATACTGCACTATCGAAGTTAAGAGCCATAACAAATCTAAAGAATTCCATATCCATTTCTTCAAATTTTTTTCTTCCACCAAGTCCACCAGCGTTATTAATTAATACATCTAAGTGATCGTACTTAGCTTTGATTTTAACAAAAGCGGCTTTGATTTCTTTTTCTTTAGTTACATCAAAATGATAATATTCATTTTTGATTCCTAAATCATTTAAATCTTTTTGAACTGCAACTGCTTGTTCATCAACAATACCATTGATGATAACAGTATAACCGTTTTTTCCAAATAACTTAGCACAGGCTAAACCCATTCCATCTGTTGCACCAGTAATTAATGCTATTTTTTCCATAATTCTCTCCTTTGATTATTTTATAGGTAAAAAATCTTCTCTCATTGGGGTGAAGATATCGATTAACTTACCTTTTTCTAGACAAACACATCCATGCATGACCTCCGGTTGTTTGTAAGTTGAATCACCAGCTTTGATGACTTTTTTAACGCCATCTATATCGAATTCAAATACACCTGAAACAATATAAGTACATTGAGAGTGAAAATGTTTATGCAACTCTCCGATTGAACCTTTATTGAATTCAACCTCACAAATCATAAGTTCTTTGTTATGTGCAAGAACTTTTCTTTTAATTCCTTTTCCTACTATTTCGGAGGGAATATCACAATTGTAAAAATATGATTGCATTTTATAACTCCTTACATTTTAATTTCATTTTAAATATTGGATTCTTTTCATAACTTCTTATTAAGAAACTAATTCTTTTTGTTGTTACAGGATTATCCATAGTTTTCATCATGTAGAATTTACCATCTACTGGAAGGACAAAAGATAAAAAAAGTTCTAAATATCCGTTTGTAAGCTTAATTTCATTTTGAGTAAGCTCGACAATATCTTCTAGATATTGATATCCATTATCTTCATAGCCAAGATTTTCAACTTTATTAAAGTGTTCTATAACACCATTAAAATTAAATTGAGATTCAACATGAAAAATAAAGTCTTTTGTTTTTGTATTATTTGATTTCACATAGAAAGTATCTTCAAATCCATTTTCCAGAATTAAACATTCTCTTTTGTAATCAATTTTTTCATAAACATCTTTGTGGAAAGCTATAATTTTGTTTTTTAAAAGTGTTGCTACCCCAGGAGATCTTGAAGTGATATTTTCTCCACCACAAATTACAGTATTGTGACATAATGTCTTTCTATGCCATTTATTACAAAGATTTGATTTGTAACCAGCATTTGAAATATCTCTTGAAATCAAGGTGTCTTTATATGCAACTTCAATATTAAGAATATCTGGATGGGCGTGACTTGGTCCATTCAAACCATATTTAATAAATAAGTTTAACTTATCATTTCTAAGCATTGCAAAATTACTGTTTTTATAATTGTAATTACTTCTTTCAACTTTAGTAGTTTTGGAATAATTAAAGTCTGTATTAAATAATAGCCTTTCTAATGCAATTCCATTTTTACTATAGATTGACTGGGAAAGTGGCAGGCTTGTTCTTATAATTTTTTTGTTTTCAATTAACTTAGTAATGTTACCAATTTTGCTGTCTTCTCCAAATACTCTAGAAGCCATATGATATACATAACTAAAAGTTTTAAGGTTAAGGTTTGGCCACCCATCATTTGGGTTTGGAAGAATGTCGTTGTCAAAGGAATACATGTAGGCTCTCACTAGCATCTGAGTTATAATTGACTTTTCTTTTTCTTCAAAAGGATGATTATAAACTTCACTTAACAGCATAAAACTTGTTATTCCTTCAAGAAGAAAGAAATTATAGAGAATTGAACCTTCAAACCAAAAACCATCTTCACTAACACCTTTATCTAATTGAGCTTTAATACCGAATTCAGAGTTATAACAGAAATTAAATAAATTTAAATCATTACAAAATAGAGCAATGGAACCTATTGCAGCAATATTCCAAGCTCTTATGTTGTGTATTGCATTAACTTGTGGAACTAATAATTCAACCATTGGATATAATAGATTGTTTTTTATACTTTTTATAAAATCCTTGATATCTTCACTTTTGATTAATTCTAAGGATTGTACAATTCTGATGGCTATAATTGATTCGTTTAGTCCCTGTGGCATAATTTTACCACAGCCCCAAGACATGTTTTTAAGGTTATCAAAAACAACATCTTCTTTTGTATGGATAACAAATTTTTTATAATTATCACTATAGAAACTAATAATCTTCATTGTAATTTCACGAAACTTATTGTCTTTTGTGTAATAATAAAGAGTTGCTGATTTTAGAGCTTCTACTATTGCTTCATTACGGTACATATAGGTCCAAACCCCGTCATAAGGTTGGCCTTCATAGACTTTATTACAAACACAGCAAACATGTTCGTGAGGTTTGTTTAAATCAAATATTAGTCTACCACCATCATCATTACAAAAGTATTGGTGCCCCCAGTTGCTTTTAAGGTTTGCATCATCATGAAAAATATTTGAGAAATTTGTTACATCTTTTTTGAATTGATTTATTACTGATTGGTAGTCTTTACTAATATCAATTACTTTTTTGAAATTATCATTTACGAAATTCATAAAATCTTCTTCTTTTTAATTGGGTCTTTCCAAAGCAATACGTTACCAACCTTTAATTCGCCTTTATCGAAATAAATTTTTAAATCATCTTTAAAGGTAATTAATTCAACCATCTTATATTTTTTCGTTTTATTTTTTGTTTCATGCTTTAAACTTTGAATATCAACTTGACAAACTTTATCAGGTTCCTGTGTCGTCATTACGCTTGTTATTGAATAACTTGCAAAACTAGACAAAATGGGATTATTTATATTTTCTTCTATAGAAATTAGATAGTAGCTCATTTTTGTATTAGGATAACTATATTTTAAACAATCTTTGATATTAGTATCATTTTCAACAGCTATTGCTTTTTCATTTGTATTACATAAACAACTATAAATATGAGCAGTTGTACTATCAAAACTATCAACAAAAGCAACGAAGTCTTTATTATCACAAATTATTTTACGTCCTACTTGGTTTAATTGTAATTCTTTGGGATATAAGCTATGAGCTTCGCTGTTAAAGGTTAATAAATTATTTTCGTATTTAAGGTTTGTAATTTCACCTTTGTATTCTTCATTTTCTTTATGTAAATCACAATCACCATTTTTAACTCTTTCTAAGAAAGATGACAGGTAAACATCATTTACATTATGAACTTCGCATAATCTGTCATCTACTAAAAGAGAACTATGATGAGAGGTCATTATATTTCTATTATAACCATCTTCAGAAGTGAAATATTTATCACCATTTATAATTATGTAACTGAGATGATCGGGATGGTTATGAGATAATCCTCTATATTCAATGCCAGTTTCTTCTTTCATCTTTCCTAAAGTAAGCCATTGCTTTTTACCTCCAGGGTAACCACATTTATAACTAAATACTTTTGCGTCTTTTTCCCAACTGTTTCTAATTGATACTAGACCTAAATCGGGGAAGTATTTAAATAGAGGAAGAGTTTTTACGCTTGTCTCAGCTATATTTGGATCATAGAAAAGGTATTCAAGAAATGCTTCTGGTAAAATACCAGGTTTTACCTTGCTTTCTTCAGCTTCTTCTTGTAGAAGATTTTCAATTACATAAGAGGCGTAGTATTGAGCTACTTCATTTTTATATTCTTTAGCTATTAATCTATAAATACAAGCAGGATGGCCACTGTGAGTATCATGGGTGTCACCAAAATTTATTTGTCTAGATAAATCTGGAGCACTTTGGTACACACGATAGTAGAAGGTGTTTTCTAAGAATTTGTTTTCTTTAAATAAATCAATCTTTTCTTCGCATTTTAGTAGATATGCATATATAAATAACCACATTGCACCATAACGCCAATAAACAACACCTTCATAATCAGAACCGTCTTCACTTAATAATGGATAAACTTTATCAAAATTACTTTTAGCCAATTCAATATATTGTTGATTGTCTAATGCATATCCAGCTGCTGCTAATCCTGTAAAATTAATCCAGTTATGGTTTTGTAGATAGTGTACTACCCAACCATTTTGGTTGTTTTCTTTTGCGTAGGTGAAAAGAATATTAGATTGCAAAGTTATTTTATCTTTAACTATTATTTTTGTACTTTCATCTAGCGCATCATATAGCCAATTATAAGCTAGAGAGAGTCCAAACAAATTCCAAGAGGCACTTAAATCAACATTAACCAGATGAGCATGTCCCCATTCTTCATACCCACAAATACATAACATCCATCTTTTTGCTTCTTTTAAATATTTTTCATCTTTAGTTAATAGATAAGCAAGAGCTAAATTTAATTCTGCAAAGGCCATGAAAGTTGAGCTTCCTTTTGGGTGGGTTACTGATAATTCAGTTTTAAAATATAATTCACATTGAACTAATAATCTTTTTAATTGTTTTGTTCTTGGCTTTTGGGTTTTATAGTTGTTTAGATTTCCAATAAAAAGATAGTGTGATTTTTCCATTAATTTGCCTTTTTTTTTGCTCATTCTTTGATGGATTTTTCTTCAATTTTAGTATTTCTAAAAGGGGAAGGAATCAGCGAGAACAACTGATAGAATGCAGTGTAAATTACTGCAAATAGTATTGGTTCTCCTTTTAGTAAAATTGTACCATCTGGTGAATTTGTAATATTTGTTAACAATATATTACAGATATAATAACTTGCACTTGTAGTTACTACAGAAAGAGAACTTTTTATAAATTCAGCTAATTTCATCAAAACGCCTTGCATTACGGTGTGATGTTTATATAAATCATTCATAATAATTCCATTCTTAGAAATATCATACATTGCATACATGATAGGATTAAAAACAAGTATTGTTAAAAACCCCAGTGCTATTGAAAGCATAAAGATTAAATCAATGCCTGATAAGCTTTGTCCAAGAGATGAGCCAAAAGCTAGAAAAAAATAAACAGCACCAGCCATCCACAATCTAAATATAAGGACTTTTGTATTATCTTTTAGTCTATTATGCTTTCTTTTTTTGTTATCTTGGTTCATCAATTTTTTGCTACCTTAATCTTAATGTTTTAACTGTTTGTACAATCAATAAAATAATTCCAATTACATAAGTAATAAGTTCATTTCTAATTAATCGAATTGCATATTTTACAACTTCTGGATTGTTTAACTTTTTCTGAACTACAAATGCATCGTTATAAATTTTATATAGTTGGTAGCCTATAATTATTGTTATAACAATAATAACCATGTTAGCCACAAGGCTTAAAACCTTTTCTTTTTTCATTCTCACGGATTGAAATAGTACCATTACAGACATCAATACGAAAATAAACATAAGAAATCCACAGATTTCATTTTCTAATTTTAATATTGCTTGGATGTAAGATGAGGACAAGATAAGACTTGAAATTGATACTATTATTAATAGTAATTTTGCAACATTAAAGATTGAAAAATTCTTAGAAATAATTGTTAACTCTT
>Ga0172378_10002362_pt1 | contig 17676 bp, 16 predicted proteins | sample GrowelOW332metaG_FD_119755 | JGI IMG/M metagenome (GOLD analysis project Ga0172378, IMG submission 119755) | Groundwater microbial communities from an aquifer near a municipal landfill in Southern Ontario, Canada - Pumphouse #3_1 metaG | ecosystem: Environmental > Aquatic > Deep subsurface >... | reverse complement strand
CATATGCTTAAGGACAGGAAGAGACAATAGTATTTCGAGTGGCTCTAAGCCATTGACAGTTTAGTCTCTTCCTCCTGCCCTTAAGTATATCACTATTGCTAATTCCTTTATATGACAAATAAAGATTGATTTTATCTTTTGATTTGGTTAAAAGCAGCAATTTAAAGTGCAGGTGGGTCAGGTAGCATAGAGCCCCATTTGTATCCGGACCACACCAGAAATGGCGTGAACAATGCAGGATAAAACGTTTTTGCGTAACATTCACACCATTTCTGGTGTGATCCGTAATTCAAGACACAACAGAGATATATCAGAGCAACTAAAAATTGCTTGGCATTGATATGACCTGAAAATCCGAGCAAAATGAAACCGGCCCAAAGAGCGGTTACCGCACAAATATCTACAGATTGACTTTAATCCCGACCCCCATAGTGGAAGTAACCGTGACACTCTTGATAAATTCTCCCTTGGCGCCGGTCGGCTTGTTGTCTCTGATATTCTGCACAAAAGCTTGGATATTCTCACGCAGCTTCTCCTCGCCGAAAGAAACTTTTCCAACCAATTGGTGCACATTCGCCGTATTGTCATTCTTAAAACTCAATTTTCCTTTTTTAAGTTGTTCGACCGTGCCTTTGATATCGGTAGTAACAGTATCTGTTTTCGGTGAAGGCATCAAACCTTTCGGTCCGAGAACCTTGGCAATGCTTGCCATTTTTCTCATCATTTCAGGAGTGGCAACCGACACGTCGAAATTTACCTCCTTGGTCTGCTTGATTTTGTCAATCAAATCTTGTCCGCCGAACACATCCGCTCCGGCCGCTTCCGCTTCTACCAGCTGTTCCCCTTCGGCAAAAACTGCAATCTTTTTCTCTTTTCCGGTTCCGTGCGGCAGCACAATCGTACCTCGAATCTGCTGATCGGCCTGTTTCGGATCAACGCCCGTCCTGATATGGACCTCGACGCTCTCGTCAAATTTCGAGTTGGCGCCCGTCGTCAACATTTTTACCGCTTCTTCAATGGAATAAGTTTTATTCCTATCAATTTGTTCTTTTAAACTTCTGTAACGTTTTGATCTTTGCATATTTTTTTTCCTTTCGTGGTGCAAACGCTTTTATCAAGCTCCCACAAATAAATAATTAAATTATATGAATTGCACATTGCCCTACCTGTCATCCTGAGGTACTCCGAAGGATCCCGATACTATGTCATTAGAACTTTTCTTTCTGTCATCCCGAAAGGCGTACCCGCCCGAGGGATCTGAAAAACACAGAAGACGCTACTAATGTTATATTCATCGAGATAGCATTCTTATTGCATTGTACTATTCCCAGATTTCTCACACTCCTTTCAGTCGGTTCGAAATGACAATAAATAACGATAGCGTTTATTCCTCCACAGTCACGCCCATCGACCTCGCACTTCCGGCGATGATCTTCATTGCCTGCTCCACGCTGTTGGCGTTCAAATCTTTCATCTTAGTTTCCGCAATTTCCTTGAGCTGCTCCCGTGTAAGCTTTCCCACCTTGTCTTTCTGCGGTACTTTGGAACCTTTGGTAATTCCGGCAGCCTTCATAATGAGATTGGTCGCCGGCGTGCTCTTCATAAAAAATTCGTAAGACTTGTCTTCATAGACAATAATGCGAACCGGCACGACATCAGTCATATCCTTTGAGTCATTATTGAAACGCGTGCAGAATTCCTGAATATTAACCCCCGCCTGTCCGAGCGCCGGACCGAGTGGAGGGGCCGGAGTCGCTTTTCCCGCCGGGATTTGCACTTTAATTGCTTTTATTATTTTCTTTGCCATAGTATTTCTAAATAAAATTTAAATCTTTTTAATCTGCAAGAAGTCCAACTCGATCGGAGTTTCCCTGCCGAACATCTGCACCAAGACCTTGACCTTCCCCTTCTCCTCGTCGATGGAATCAACCTTGCCGTCGAAATCCTTGAACGGACCGTCCACGACCTTGATCATATCTCCAATAGCGACATCAATCTTGTACTTCGGCTCTTTCACACCCATCCGCTTCTTGATACCAAACATCTCTTCTTCCTCCACCGGCGTCGGCGTTGTGCCCGAACCGATAAACCCGGTCACGTTCGGCGTGTTGCGCACCACATACCAAGAGTCGTCCGTCACAATCATCTCAACCAGCACATATCCCGGAAAAATCCGCTCCTCCACCACTTTTCTCTTCCCGTTCTTGATTTTGATTTTCTTTTCTTTGGGGACCATAACGTCAAAAATCTTGTCTTCCATTCCCATCGACTCGATTCTCTGCTTCAGATTTCGGCAGACGTTATCTTCATATCCCGAATAAGTATGCAAAACATACCAATTACGCCCAAAATCCGCTACTTGTTTTGGCATAATCTTATCATCTTAATGATTAAATCTAACCCACAATAACTTTCTGGGCAAGATAACTGAATACCGCATCAACCCCGCCCATGAAAACGGCGGTTCCCAAACTTGCCACAATCACAAGAACCGAATCTTTGATTGTCTTCTCTTTTGTCGGCCAGCTCACTTTTCTCATCTCCGACCTGACTTCGCTGATATAAGTTGTGATTTTCATTTATATCTGTTTTAAGGCTTAAAAATCCTACGATTTTAAAACAGCCTCTGGTAAGGCTATTATTTATATTTTCAATATACAACTACATAATATATCGAAAATGAAATTAAGTCAAGGATGCTTTATCGCTTGCGCATTATGTACATCAGCACCACAGAACGGTTGACAAGCGGCATATGCACGGAGCAACTCTCGGAGTAGCATGGCTTTAGCCTGCGCGGTTATCCCAAGCAAATGGAACGATTGTATACGTTCGTTTTTCCCGCATTGGACAGCGGCGCAGGCTAAAGCCATGCTACTCCGTTTGGTAAATTGTTTTTTTGCATTCGGATCACACCAGAAATGGTGTGAACAATGCAGGATAAAACGTTTTTGCGTAACATTCACACCATTTCTGGTGTGGTCCGAAATCAAAAATCCGTAATTCAAAATATAGCGGATATATCAGAACTGTCTGCCATTCATATATAGTGCAAAAAAAATCAAATCCACCTCCTTTTCACTATCACGTAAAACAGCACCAGCGAAAAAACTGCGATTAGTCCCATGATATAGAGAAATGCCAGCGGATCATTTTGCATCGGCAGTGGTACGTTCATCCCGAAAATACTGGAAATGATAGTCGGAACTGTCAGCATAATTGTGGCGATGGTCAGGATTTTCATCACTTTGTTCAAATCATTCGTCAAAATGGCGGAATATGCCTCGCGAATATTTTTGATGGATTTCAGACCGGAGCCGGAGAGTTCCAGCGTCTGTTTGCTGTCCATTACCAAGTCCTCAACCACATCCACGTCCTTGTCGTAAATCGGAATATATTTCCCCCGCAAAATTCTCTCCGTGATATTGATAGTCGGCACCAACGCGGAAATGAAGTCATTAAGCGTTTCCTCTTCCTGCACAAGAAACAGAATATCGCGATTGCGCAGATGGTTGATCTCGAATTTTTTCTGCTTGATATCTTTCAAAATCTTGTTCAAATACAAGTCGTAACTCCGAAAAATCTCCGAAACGGCCTTGAGCACAAAATAAGTTCTTTTTGTCGTCAGAAAATCGTCATCTTTTTTCAAAAAATATTGCGTAATATGCTCCTCTTCCTTGCAAACAGTCGCGATATGCTCCTCGGTAACTATCACCAAAAGCGGAAAGGTGGAAATAAAATCATCTTTGATGGTCGGGAACCTTATAATCATATAGAAAATGCCGTCTTCTTTCTCCACACGGGAAATTTCGTTTTCATCCAACCCATCCTCCAAAATCGCCGGATCTATTTTTAGAGTTTCCACTAAAAGATTTCGTTCCTCCTCTGTCGGATTGATCGCTTGGACCCAACTGCCCGGCTCTATTTTCTTAATCTTGTGCAGCTCGGGAGATTTGAGAGTTTTTTTATAAATGTTTATCATATTTTTGTCATATTTAGAATTTATGCCAAATTAACTTAATCCGTACCTCAATCCGCGCATAAAGTATTTGGATTTCCTCCCTCTCCTATCGGGAGAGGATTGATGTGAGGGGGGGTAAATATAAAATCATTATAACGGATTAAGTTAAAATTCGGTATTATGCATCTCAAATTTTCTCAATCTTCGATACTTTCTTTTTCGCGATAGAACCGACCTTTTGTCATTCTAGTAAGAATCCCTTGATTACTGTCTACGCGTTTAGCTTGTCGTTGTGAGAAGATGTTTCTGTTAAAATTAAAAGTAACAATCAATATCTGTCATTTCGAAATGAGGTACTCCGATTGAGAAATCTGTGAATAATACTATGCAAATATAATTCTAATGTAGAAATAATATCAACAAAGTCTCGTGCATTTCTCAGATCTCTCAGTCGAGTACTCCTTTGAGATGACAAAAAATAGGGTTAGTCAAACTCCAGTATCGGGATTGTCGCGTCGCCCGGAGTACCGGCTCTTCGTAAACAGTATCAAACCTGTAAGTCCTAACATTATCAGCCATGAGTTATCGATTTAAAAAACTTCCCTCGCCGCCTCCCACATACTGTCATCGCCTTTTTTAACTTTGAGCCAATACCACCATTCCCCGCCCCATAGATACGCCTCGGAGAATTCCACGTCTTTTACAAACTCGACATTCTTGCGAAATTGCGCGGCGTTCATGGATTTGTACTGCTCTTCCAACGGCATATCCAAAATAAGCGTCGGACCCCAAGGCTCGCCCTGCAATTCCACGATAATGATTTTCTGCACGTCCGTAAAGTACATGATAAAAGCGGCTTTGAATCTGTAAAAAAGCGACGAGATGGGATAATGGACATAGCCCAACTTATCATTCCAGACGATGCGATAGAGCGTAGTACCCAGCACGTCCGCACGGCTGGCGGCATCATACCAAGTGCTGAGCTCGCCGCTGTCGGTAATAACAATCGGCCGCGAAGGATCCGTTTTTCGCACAACCGCAATCTCCTTGTCCAGTTGCTCCTTGGTGATGGTTGGACATTCTCCGTAAGGAAGAAAAGGTTCGTTTTCCACCTGCCAAGCGGAAATGGCATCATTGCTTTTGTAGCGATTGATAACCGTAGCAAGAGTCTCCTCGATTTCCGCCTCGCGCTCCGCATCGGTCAATCCGTTTACCCAGCCCGGGATATGGCACTCCGGCCAGCGCGGCTGCTTCTGCCCGACCACAAATATAATTTTGGCGTTTCTTCGTCCGGCCTGCTCGATTTGCCAATCAATGTCGCTGAAATCATACTCTCCTTGCGTATTTTCAATCTCCGTCCAATAAACCGGCAGCCGCAGACGCTTGACCTCCAAATCGTCAAGAAGGGCCAGATAAGTTTCTTTCCAGTCCAGCCCCATGTATTCGGCAAAGGGCTTGCTGAAAGTCACGCCGTAGGTAACATTGGAATTGCGCGGCGAATATATAAAAAATATCACAATGGAAAAACATACAAGCAGTCCGACCAAAAATAGCACCGTCTTATTTATTCCATGCCCGTCGTTATGTTCCTTATGCTCGTTTCTTTTGATTGTCAGCATATCACCACCTTCTTAAGCGATTAAAATCAACCCAACTGCAATAAATACCAGCGCGACAGTTTTCTGCGCGATAACCCCCTTGCCTGTCTGTTCGTGGAAGAGTTCCGGCAACTTGCGCGAGAGCACAACGGCCATAATCAAAGTAAAAGCATATTTCGTAGCTTCCAGTGAATTGATAATGACGACGTTGCCAATCGAGATGGCATAAGTAATCAGGAATGAGGCGACGGCGGCGGTTATTTTGTCATAGACAAACAGCGCGCCGCTTTTCTTGTTTTCAATAACATCATTTTCCTCGTCTTTCATATTGAAAATCTCCCGGCGATTTTCAGGCGAGACGAGCAGCAGCATCGCCCCCGCAAACCCTCCGAACTGTAGAATCATAAAAACGTCAAAAAATCCGACATTATCAAAAAGATAATCTATAATCACATAATAGGCGGCAAAAACAAACCCGGCAAGAACCGCCAGTGCCACCCCTTTCATATGGGTAATTTTCCCGCGGATTATTTTCGCCGACATCAAAAATCCTCCCAACACAAAAAGCACAAAAGCGTAGAGCTGCTGCGATTCCAGCGCCTGACTGAAGAGAAGAACGGAAAACAGATACGTAAAAATTGGCGACGATATGCCGACAATGGGAGTAATGCGGGAAACTTCGCCAAGCTGTATGGCTTTATAGAAAATATTCAACGCAAAAATAAAAAGCGCGCCGGCAAAAGTCGCCAAGCCGAAAAGCTCCCAAGAGGGGAAACGAAAGGCCATCTCCGGCCAGACAGCCGCAAGCACCGGAATAGCCAAGAGATACAATATCTGAAACACGCCGGAATAAAAAGCATACACCACAGGCTTCATTACTTTATTAGAAACGATGTGCTTGTCGATGATTGCGGTTACGGCATTCAGAAAATGACCCAAAACCGCAATGATTATCCAGATTTGCATACTTATACGGATTATTTTTATTAGCACACGTTACACAAACTCACAGGTGTTCGGATTCAAAGTAGAGACCTTGCGTCACCAATATTTTATGTGTCATTGCGAGGAGTCGGTACTCCGATGACGCGGCAATTTTATTTGTCATCTCGAAGGAGTACTCGACTGAGAGATCTGGGAAATGCACGAAGCTGTGCCGATGTTATTTTTACAGTAAAGATTATATTTGCATTTGTTCCCAGATTTCTCAATCGAAGTACCTCATTTCGAAATGACAAACATTGGTTGTTTCTTTCAACGGGAGTACCTTCTCGCAACGACAAACCGAACGCGCGAAAAATCATCGAGTTGCAAAATCAAATTGCTCCATCGCCCTTGCTACAGAATCAACTTATTCCCTTTGCATATCTCGGCATATTTATAAGCGCTCGGACGGATCTTATAAGTCATATTTTCATAATCCATCTCCACCAGCCCGAACCGTGGGCCATAGCCGTCCGCCCATTCAAAATTATCAAGCAGCGACCAATACAAATACCCGCGCACGTCCGCCCCTTCCTTAATCGCTTTGTGTATGACTTTCAAATGCTCTTTGATGAAGGCCTCGCGATATTTGTCTCCTCTGTCCGCAATTCCGTTCTCGGTAATATAAATCGGCAAATTATATTTCTTCATATCTTTGATAACTTCATAGAGCGCAGACGGATATATCTCCACGCCCAGATCGGAAATTTTTTTGTTGTCATTCTGCACGCCGATAAAAGGGAATCGCTTTTCGGTTCTTATTTTTTCGTGAAAATAATAGTTGACCCCCAAAAAATCCTGCTCCTTTTTGGTATATTCCAAAAGCATCTGATTTCGCACGAAATTCCAAACGGAAACGACGACATTGTTAAACGGAGATTCCTTGTCGTATGCCTCGACGAAAGAATAATTCTCAGCCATTCCGACTTTTGCAGTCGGCGCTATGCTTTTGATGACCTTGTAAGCCTTTTTGTGGGCCTGACCAAAATTAAAAACCGCTTGCGCGCACCCGATAAAATCCAGCTTCTTCTGCGGAGGAAATTTCCCGATAAGATAAGGATGCGAGCACGAAATCATCAGTTCATTGATGGTCAGCCAAAAATCAACATATGGGTTGAGTTCTTTGACCGCAAAAGCGACATAATTCTGAAAATAGCCGGGAGTTTTAAAATTCGCCCATCCGCCTTTTTCCGAGAGCCACATCGGATTGGTGGAATGCCAGAGTGTTACCATGGTTTTAATCTTTCTTTTCTTCAGACTCTTCAGCATCTTCTTGTAATGCTCTATCGCCTCCCGATCAAATTTCCCTTCCTCCGGCTCAATCCGCGACCACTCCAAAGAAAGCCGATGGACATTCTGGTTCAACTTCTCGGCCACGTCAAAATATTCCTCGTACCGATTCCAATAATCGCAAGCCTTGCCGGCAGGAAATTTTTCCGACCAGTTGCAATTCTCTATACCGCCCTCCACCTGGTAAGAGGAGCAGGCCGACCCCCATAAAAACCCTTGCGGAAATTCCAGTTCTTTTTTCATAGGTATAAATTTAGATACTTTTATTATAACCTATTTTTTGTTTTTGATAAAACAACAAAAGGGGGCCGAAAAGGGACAGTCCTTACAGAATCAAAAGGACTGTTCTTACTGTGTTTACGCTATAATTGCCCACTCTCTGCTTATCGTAATAAACACCGTAAGGTTTGTTTTATTTTTCGAAATAATGCTTTATCTAAAAACCAAACCGTTACGGCATTCGGATCACACCAGAAATGGTGTGAACAACGCAAAACAGAACGTTCTTGCGCAGCATTTCACGCCATTTCTGGCGTGATCCTGTATGTGTATGACCCAAAATTTTTATTCCCCCTCCATCTCCGCTTTAATCTCCTCAAACTCGTTTTCGATATCTTTGAGCTGCGCGCGGCTTTCTTTGATAAGCTTTGCCCCCTCTTTTACTTTCAAAAGTCCTTTTTCCAAATCAATTTCTTTCTGCTCGTCGAACCAATCGGAAATTTGTTCCAATTTTTTCAACGACTCGCTTAAATTACTTTTAGTTTCCTTCGGCATATTTTTTGATTTAATATATTTATAATCGCACTTGTAGAGACGTCGATTTATCGCGTCTAATTGTAGAGACGCGATTCATCGCGTCTAATTCTTCAAACAAAACCCCCTTACTCCGCTTTTGCGAAACGCCGATGGTTTGCGAGACGCGATAAATCGACGTCTCTACACAAGATAACACATCCTTTCCATCATTGAATTTTCTTAATCTTCTTGATCTCTGACTGCGCCTCGCCGTCCCAAACCCGAATCTTTACCATATCGCCTTCGTTCATTTCCTCGACAGACCGGATACTCGACCCATTTTTGGAGATTATCCCGTATCCCAGCCTAAGCTGCCTCGATGGATCACTCAGCTTGATAATGCTTTCAATTCCATCAATCTGATTCTCTGTCCGCGCAAACGCCGTAGCAAAATCATACCCCATTTTTTTCCCAAAACTCTCAAGTTCTCTCGTCTTGGATGACAGACCCTCCTCGATACCCCCCAAAACTTTACGCAAGAAGCTTTCATATCTATTTTCCTCCCGACGCAATATCTCCCGAAACCCCGTGTCTATTTTAAACGAGAAGTTTCTTATGCCGCGACCGGTTTTCTCCATCTGCGCCTCGAAACTTTCCAAAATATTTTTCTCGAAATAATCAATTTTGTTTACCTCTTTTTCCCAAAGCTCCCCGATAAGCCGGGCAGCCGCGGTGGGCGTCGAAACGGAATAATCGGCAGCGAGAGACAGAAGCGAAATATCCCGGTCATGCCCGACGCCGCAAATAACAGGCACTTTCATTTTTTTCATCTCGCGTATCAGCGCCTCGTTGTTGAACGCTTGCAGACTCTCCAGACTGCCGCCGCCGCGAATAATCACCAGTGCATCAATGTCGCTTTTCTGAAAAACACGAACGGCGTTTATAAGCTCGAATACCGCACGCCGTCCTTCCACGCTGGAATTCATAAATTTTATGCTAAGCCCGAACTGCCCGACATTGCCGATGAAATCCCCGATGGCGGCCCCCTCGCGCGAAGTGATAAGCCCGATTTTCCGCGGCAGCGCGATAAATTTCCTCTTGGCACTCTCCGCAAAAATTCCTTCTTCTTCCAATTTCTTTTTCAGCGCCTCATATTCTTTTTTGAGCGCGCCTTCTCCCTCCAGCTCAATGGAACTGACGCGCAGACTCAATCTTCCGTAGGGCTTGTAAATCTCCGGATAGCCCGCGACGACAATCTCCATCCCCTCTTTCAATTTTACGCCCAAAATATCATACTGATAACGAAAAACGAAACAGTTCATCACGCCCTCGTCGCTTTTGTCTTTGATGCTGAAATAAACCGCTCTCTCCCGCTCGTCGATGCTGGAAATTTCCCCTTTGACGCGCCCGCCGCATTCCGTCAGCCTGCCATTCAGCATATCCAAAAATTCTCCCACCGAAAAAATTTTCTCCCCGGCTTCATCCGTCTTGCCCTCAGACGCTTCTTTCCCTGCATTTTTGAAATAATTCAAATCGTCATCATTATTCCTCGCAACCTGACGCGCCGACGCACCCCCTTTTGTAATGCTTAATATTTCCCTTCCGTATTTTTGAAATTTAGCCTCTTTGATACCCTTGATCGCAGTAAGCTCCGCCTTGTTCTTCGGCTCCCGACGCGCAATCTCCTCCAGCGCTTTGTTGGGAAGCACGCGAAAAAGCTCGACCCCTTCTCTCCTGGCCGCTTCATTTCTCCAAACCGTCAACTTTCTAAGCAATATTGCAAACATAATATCATTATACCAGATTATTTTAATCCGCAACACAAGCCTCGCCAGCGCCGGCAAAAACACGGAGTAGAAAACGCCGGAGTAGCATGGCTTTAGCCTGCGCGGTTGTCCCAACCGAACGGAACGTTAGTATAATACGCAAGTTTCATTACAAACAAAAAACAGGGCGCGAACCCTGTTTTGTCCAAAATCGTTAAATCTTGCAAATTCCTATTCTTCCTCATTATCCAATTCATCTTCTTCCTCGTCTCCGGTTTTATTCTTTCTGTTAATCAACTTATTAGCCGCCAAGAAAATCACCGCCAACAGCAAGAACAGAGCAAGCCAATCTTTAGTTTCCATATATTTTTCCTTCTCAACCACTTTGCCGACAGTTTCTCCGCCCTGAGAATTGTCTCCTGTTGCCGCAGCGAAATTTTCCGCCGCCCCGGTCGTGGCGGAATTTGTTCCCGCCGTACTCGCAGAATCTGCCGTGCCATTGCTGCCATCCGCATTATTTGCCGCAGATTCTTCTCCTTCGGCAGCAATCCCCTTTTCCCCCACACTGCAAGACGTAGAAGGAACATACGTTCTCGGATAATAAGCCGACGGAGCCGAACATGTAGTTCTGACTTTCTGTTCGACTGTCACGGCGTCATTGGTACAATTGGACGAAGTGAGTCGAAAATAATATGTCGTGCACGGCTTGAGCCCGGTAAGGGAAACGGAATGATCGGTGGTTTCCTTGGAAAAATCTCCGCAGCCAGCCGTCGTCCATTCATATCCGTAAGACGGCGCGTCACCCAAAGACTTTGACGCGGCGGAATAAACCACGCAAGTCGTTCCTTCCCGATTGGTATTCCATTTGAGATCCGCTTGGTTCTTGGAAATTCCCTGCAACGTCAAATCGTAAATATAAAGAGACGTGCTGACGGGAGCGTTTTCCGCCTTGCCTTCAGTCGTAAAAGTCATCTCCGAACTGACAACCTCTTCGTTTTTTAGCGAGGAAATTGCGCGGCAATAATAAGTCGCGCCCGCCTCCAATTCGTAAATAGTGACATTGTGCTTTCCGACTTTCGCATCAGTATCGAAAGTTGAAGACGAAAACGCATATCCGTAATCCGGCTTTTCACCAAGATCATCGTCCAACGAAGACGTGCTGCACACCATGCGGCTGTCGGCATCTTTGTTGGTAGTCCAAGTAAATTCCGCGGTATCCTCCGTGACTTCGTTTACCTTTTCATCCCTAATTTCAAGCGAAGCGATTTTTTCGCCGTTTTCATCGCGCTCACTCCGGCAAACACAAGAGCAACCGTCGCCGTTTCTGTCGTTGCCGTCATCGCATTCTTCACCCTTTTCCACTCTGCCATTACCGCAGACCGGCATTGCCGTTTTGTGATTCAGAAAATCGATATTCTTCCTGCTCCCGCCCGAATAAAGATTGAAGTAATAATATTTGTCATCGTTCGGATAGGTCTGGGTCCATCCCGCCTTCTCGACTTCATTCACCCCATAGCTTCCGGACTTGAGATTTGTAAAGGCGTAGCAGCCATCCGTACCGGTCGTAGCAGTCGCCACTACCGAGCAGGATCCTGCCAATTTATCATCGCCAATCGTACTCTTGGCAAAAAAACGGATATCCTCGTCCGAGATAGAAGCAAACGGGCAGGAAACAAGCTGCACATCAAATCCGCTCATTTTTTCTTCCCCGTCGTCCACCTCGCCGTTTTTATTCTTATCATTATATTTGCATCCGTAAATAAAACTTCTGTTCCGCGTGCAACTGTTGGAGCAACCGTCGCCGCTGTCGGTATTTCCGTCATCGCATTCCTCGCCGATTTCCACCGTGCCGTTTCCGCATACGCCGCAAGGTACGGATTTGTTATAATCAACGCTCAGATACGCCCAGTCCAAAAATTCCCTGCCGGCAGAGGAGCCTGAGAGCTTAAGCCGCAACATAATATTTTCCGTTTCCGAACCCTCGTAGATTGAATCGAGACTGCACTCTTCTTCGGTATTCCGGGAGCTTTCCGAAAGGTCGCAAGTCTGCACATATTTTGCCCCGTCCCAAGCTTCCAAAACCACCCCGACGCCATCATCTTCTCTATGTTTTACGTTGACTTTTGCGCCGCCAATCAAAGCGTCTTCCGGAGTGTTGAGATTCCAATACATATAAATATAACCAGTGTCCTTCACTTCTTGGACGGCAAACCGTCCATCGTCCTTGGCGACAACTTTGGGAGTAACCGCCGTATTGCCGTCATTGAGAAACACCTGCGTTGGCACCCCGACAACTTTCACGGTTTCAAAAACATTGTCCACCGCGCCATCGCAATTATTATCCCTGCCGTCGCAAACCTCGCGATTATTGACGCAAGATTCAATTCGGCAAAAAGCGTTGCAGCCGTCGCCGTTTCTGTTATTGCCGTCATCGCACGCTTCGTTCTTTTCTTTCACGCCGTTTCCGCAGACAGCCTCGCCGGGAATTGACGCGATGTTAAAAGACAAATCGCAACCGTATTCTCCGCCTTCCGACACCACTCCGCCGTTTCCGTCCTGCTCGATATCGCCCACAGTCGGAGTATTGAGAATAACTTTCCAAATGTCTTTGGTATCGTCGGCGCTGACAATGGCCTTCTCTACCGTATCGCCTTCATCCTCGGTACTTTGTTCTTCGATAAAAGGGCAGAGATTTTTGTAACATCTGTCAAAATCATCGTGATTTACCTGGCAATAGTCGCTGATCTTCCCGTCGTATCCGCTCGGCACGACAGCGTCAGCTTTGGGTTTGTATTTCTCGATAACGCTATACTCGCCATCGCCCCTACCGGAATAAGAAACCGTGAAAGTCTTTTCCATTTCCTGACCGGCAGACACGACTCCGAAATCCATATGACTCAGATTGACAACAATCGGCCAACTTACACTGGAGATATCTTTCTCGGCTTTCAAAGTGAAGGCTCCGCTCATGGACATCAAGCAGGCCAACAAAACAACAGCCTTGGTTTTTTGTGATTTAAAAGTCATATATTTAATTAAGAATTCAAATTAAATTCTATAGTCATATCTCCGTCCGGCGTAATCGGCATATCGTCGACGTTCGGAGCAGTCTCTTGTGCCGTAACACTCGTTGAATCGACCGCATCTGTTGTCGTTTTCACAGTCTTCTGTTCCTCCGAATCCCCCGCGCTGGCCAAGTCCGCTTTCATGGTAACGATTTCAACAGCCGATTGACCTTTTTGCGTGCCGGCATCAGCCAAGGCTTGCATATCGGTTTTTTCTTTATCTTTAGTGCCCTCATTCGGCGCGGATTGTTCATCAATCGAAAAGTCGTCCTCCTCCCGATTCAGCATAACGCTCGGCTTGGTTTCCGTAGATTTTTTGCCATCACTATTATCTGAAGGCTGTGTAGTATTTTCCGCTTCCATCACAGCGGCAGTTCTGGAATTCACAAATGTCATCCCCGTAGTATCCGTTTCCGATAAAAGCTTCGCCTCCTCCGCCGTCAACAGGTCCTTGTCTATCGAAAAATAAAAATCCCCGTCGCTCACATCTTTGCCTGTAAGCATAAAATTCCGCCCGTAATCAGTCGCCACCACTTTGATTCTGGCTTTACTTGAAGAGGTAAAATAATTTGAACCGTTATCACGAATCGCCAAAGGGAACTTCCATTCATAAGCTCCGTCATTGGCGGTGTTCTTCACGACACTGGCCCAAGTTTTTCCGCTGTCTGCCGAGTAATAAATGTCTATACCCAATTTACCGGCATCACCGTTCGAATTCAGAGCCGTCCATTTTATAGTGTAGGTATTACCGACGATCCAAGTTTCTTCCCCATTCGGATATTGCACTCCAACACGCGGCAAATCAAAAATTTTCCAATCCGCAACGCTGTCGGTATCATAACCGTTCGAACTTCTCCCCAAAATCTTTCCCTGCGCGGAAGCAGCCGAAACTCCCTCTGCCCAAACATTGGCATTGTAATTGTTCCACCTGCTGTCGGCAGCGCCCCAATTCATCTGATCAACAGTCTCACCCGCGGCATTTTCAAGAAGCACCATGTCGGCGGTATTGCCCAGTCCGCTCCCGATCACACTGGCAAGATTTATCTTCACCGCGTCGTCGGGAATATTCCAGTAGCTCCAAGTGCTTTCCTTGTAAGCAACCACCGCATATCCTTTGGCGGGAATCGCCAAATCTTGGCCGGATAACTTGTCACAGCTCTCCGAATTGCACACGGACCAACCGTTGACGTTCACGCTTTCTTCTGTAGGATTATAAATCTCCACCCACTCATTTTCATAATCGCGAGAAACTCCCCCATGATTGACATCGGCGTAATAATACACTTCGTTGATCTTAAGTGAAGTCTGGCAATAGCCGGAAGCGATATCAAAAGATCCCGATACGACCGACCCCGCTTTTCCGTCATAGCAGGCAACCGCCTTAACCGTCGCATCGCCTGAAAGCGTAAACGGCTCGAAATATCTCTTTCCTGAATCGCACTTCGGCTCGCTGCCATCGGTGGTATAAAAAACTTTGGCGCCCTCCGTTTTCGACGTCATTTCAACCTTCAGTTTTCCGTCATTGCAAAATTTTCCCCCATTCGGACTGATATCGACTCCATCATCGACAATCGTAGCCGTCACATTTATAACGTGCGCCTCATACGCGCTCACGACCGGAGCATTACTGAGCAACACCACGCCGGCAATACAAGCAAATGTCGTTATTTTTGTCGCTGTTCTTTTGATATTCATACCTTTATTTAATCTTTTTTAAATATATTTAAATTGTGATTTTGTATTTTAAAAACGCAACCGACCAAAACTCCCCTTATTCAAGCCATTTATCGAACTTACAATTAACAGTCAATTCTACCACTTTTTTTGAGATTGTCAATATTTTGAGCCTGTTAAGCATGTTGAGGCATTTTACAAACTCCGTGTCATCCCGGAATTTGCGCAGCAAATATCCGGGATCCCGTTGCCAAGCCTGTAATGCGCGGTCATACAACCGAAACAGAATATCTGTCTTAAATAAAGTATTTTGTTTTTCTCCCTCGCCCATCGGGAGAGGGTCGGGGTGAGGGGAAATAAATATAAAATTCATTATGCAAGATCGCGTAATTCCGATAGGAGCATTACAAAATTTTAGGAATTTTAAAAATAAGAACCTTCCCTTCATACTCTTTTTCTTTCGCGCCGGAAGGCACCTCCAAAAGGAATTCAATATTTTTGCTTTCCCCCGCCCCCAAAACAAAATCGTTCCTGTTTATTTTTATAAATTTGCCAATCTCTCCCAACTTATAAACTTTCACATATACGCCATATTTCCCATTATTTTTAACCGTCACAAACCTGGTAGAGGAATTGCCTTCGGCTAAAGACCCAAAATCCAACCCGTCGGCCACCGTGTTAACGCTTGTCTCCCGGTTCTCCCCCACGACTTTCACGACAGCCTGATATTTTTCTGCCGCAAAATACTGAACCGCTCCGATCCAAATCAACAACACGGCAAAAAACAACCACCAAGATTTTGCCCGCCTGATAATTTTCCGCATATTTGTCTCGCCTCGCGAAAGAGAGTCCTTGCCTCCCCGCTCCCCCGCCCCGGACTTCGAGGTTCCTAAAATATTTTTCTCTTCCGTCAAAATATTCTCCTCCATATATTTATGCTTATTGGTTATTAAAATTTACAGAATTCCCGCATCCGATATTATTTGTCATAGAAAAGAGTCAGTTGCTCCGACGACGCAGCAATCCCGCCACCGTACGAATATGCAAAGGATTCAGCTAACTCAACACAAAATACAACAAAAAGCACCCACCAAAAACCCGAAATCCGCGAAATATTTTTGTTGGACGCTTTTGCGCTATTTTGTTTTTATTTTTCCAAAAGAAAGCCCGATTCCATTCAAAGCTTTCACACAATTAATGTATGAGCATTATAAACATAATCAGCCGATTTGTCAATAATTTCGGAAGAAACGCGAAAAAGAATGCGGAGTAGCATGGCTTTAGCCTGCGCGGTTGTCCCAAGCAGATGGAACGAATGTATGCGCGGGTTTCTACGAACATTGGACAGCGGCGCAGGCTAAAGCCATGCTACTCCGTTTGGCAAATTGTTTTTTTGTATCTGGACCACACCAGAAATGGTGTGAAATGCTACGCAAGAACGTTCTGTCCCGCGTGGTTCACACCATTTCCGGTGTGGTCCGAAATCCATAATTCACAATTCAAAATAGAGACTAACAAAAAAAGAGGCCTTAGCCTCTTTTCCTTTTACTTGTTTAAAATTATTTTTAATCCTCGAATAATGCATAAAGAATGCTGCCAGTTAAACTCTTGATCAGAATCTTCATCCTGGCTGCATTGCCATTTGGAGATTCCTCCAGTTCTTGCCCCGTCGCGCCCTTCCAATAGATGTTTTCCGTATAGACTTTTTTGAGTTCTTGAACACTCTTGATGTCATAGATTTTGGCGACAGCCTTGCTCGTGTCTGCACAATTCATTTCAACCGCCTGCTCGAAAGTCTTGTTTTCGGTATCCGCCTCATCTGTCTCTTCCGGAATGAAAGCGCTCTCAACCTCAACTAGTGTTTCAATCTTTTGAACCGGCATCTCGGCTGGAACCGGAACCGATTCCATTTCCGACCTCGTCTCTTCTTCAATCGAATCAATATCCGAATCTTCTTTTTTGCTTTCTTCGACTACTTGCGCTTTTTCTTCGGTCTGGACAGCGTCCGCCCTTACCTCCGTCTCAATCTCCGTTTTTGTTTCCGTCTCTTCAACCGTTTCAGAAAACAACGCATTATCTACTATCATTATCTTCTGTTCTCTTTGAGATCCGAATTCTTCTACAATAATTATACTTTCTTTATTTTCAAACTCTCCACTGGCAACCGCAATCCCTATTTCCTTATAATCAGCGCCCAAAATATTTTCTCTATGTCCGGTGCTTTTCATAAACGCATTGTGCGCTCCTTCCGCGGTGACAAAATCTATGGCGAGATTTTCCGCAGCAAACGCATATTCGTAATTCGACAGACCGAACCAATACCACGGAGTCAGCCCCTCGGGGCTGATATGATCAAAATACTGCTTGGCAAACATATCATCGGCTTTCGCTTTGGCGGATTGCTCAAGTTTTTCATTTACCGCCAGAGGTTCCAACCCCGCCTCAACTCTTGACTCATTCATCAGATCCACCATCTTCTGTGCCGTAATTTCCGAAGCATTGACCGGGCTGGCACTTGCGATAAGCAAAAAGGCAAAGAACACGCCGGCGATTTTGATAATTTTTTGTTTTTTATTGTTTTCCATAAGATTCTTTTTGTTTTT
>Ga0172378_10002361_pt1 | contig 17677 bp, 13 predicted proteins | sample GrowelOW332metaG_FD_119755 | JGI IMG/M metagenome (GOLD analysis project Ga0172378, IMG submission 119755) | Groundwater microbial communities from an aquifer near a municipal landfill in Southern Ontario, Canada - Pumphouse #3_1 metaG | ecosystem: Environmental > Aquatic > Deep subsurface >... | reverse complement strand
TTCTCCACAGGGCAACTGGAAAGAGGGAGATTTTCTCTTCTCTTTCTGCTCTGAAAAATATTTTTTCTACCTGACCCATTTTTTTCCTCCTCAAGTTGCATTATCAATTTGAATCCCCGTCATAAAAACGATCAAACCATCTTTTTCATAGAACCGAATCCTATGTCCATTCCATGCATTACGATATCAAACAATAATGATTCCGAAAATCGTCTCGTATATAAATTTGTAAATACAGACTACTTACTTTGGCAATATGAAGGTTTTAAGATGAATGCAGACAGTTCAATAAATGTTAATTTTTCCATAGGAGCTTTAGGTGTACTTCCCTCTTATTACGCATATATTCATCTAAAAAAGATGGACCCCAAAGAAGCAGAAAAGACAGTAAAAGATTACGAACAATTCTGCCAGAAGTATGTCGATTTCAGCAAAATACTTAAAAAATCAAATTTAAATTATTATCGCATAGAAAAATATGTCGCCCTTAATGAAGACATAAAAGGGAGAAATCCTCAATCTTTGGCATTGGATATCATACATGAATTAAAAAAGAAAGGATTCTCGTTGGAAAATCCGTTCGAAAAGAATGGTCATTATATCAATCCAGAATTCAAAGGAGAGGTTATTATAAATCCCTTCCCTATCGAAATGAACACAGAAAAAATCAGTATTGAGATTCATTTCGAATAAGAAATAAAATCCAAACAATAGACGTTACTCAAAAAAAGGAATCATGAAAACAAACTTCTACATACAACTAAATGATGACAAAAACTACAACATTACGATTCAATTCCATTAATAAATATTTTCTCTCTTTTTTCTAACAAATCGAATTAAAAAGAAAGGGTTTTCTGTTAAAATTTGCATTCTATTAGTTTTTTCCTTCAATGTTTTCTATTAAATATTTGTTTATATAAGATATTTACTTCAAATTTGTTTTTAAGACAAAAATTTTGTGAGATCATGAAAATATATACCCATTTTTTAGCTTTTGCCTTGAGTTATCTTCTATTTTGCACTGGAAATTCTTTCGCTGCAGACAATCATGAGCAAAAAACAATCATCAGAACCAACGAGATTGTTGATGACAATGATGCCTTGGACAAAAACAATCCTTATAAGATAAACTTTATAAAAGTAACTTGTCCTAAAGGAAAGAGCACTTTTTATCCAGTAAAGGTGGGATTGGGGTATGAAACAAACGAAATGACAATAACGCAAAACCATCTTTTCCGATATCCTCTCGTACTCACTATTGAAAAATGGGATTCCCTTCATGTATATGTTAGACTTAAAGGCAAAACTGTCATGTATAATACTCTTCCTCCCGTTTTTGCTACACCTTATTCAAAAACGGCAAATGGTTCTATCAATATTCATATAGACAAATCAAATTTAAAGAGTTTTATCAAACATAACATAAATGACAGCATTTACTCCATGAGCATTCACATCCAATCTGATCAAACAGAACAGGCTCTTCTTGAATTTTATGATGTATTCAAAAAGACATTTATCAACATTGAAAACCTCATTACAAATGCAGATATTCAAGTAAACGAAGACGAAAACATCGTATCTGTATCAAAGAAAAGGACAAGCAAGAACAATGAGGCGATTAAAATTCAAAAGGAATTGAAAAAGAACGGATTTTCTCAAAACGAACCATCACAGAAAGAGAGAAAGTTTGTTCACCCAGATTTCTACGGAGAGGTGATCGTATATAATGATCAGGATGTTTCCATTCTGTTTTATTAAAACATTTACGTCTTTATTGCAAATTATATAAACGAAACGTCCCAACTATCATCACAATAGTCGGGACGTTTTTTTTGATTACGAATGCATTTATATTACCAATATACAATTGGACAAGGATATTTCTCGTGTTTCTGATAAATGTAGATGAAGTTAATCTCATGAGACCATGAGCCATTTTTCTTCGAAGAAGTAAACAAATCATATACATAAAACACCTGCAGACCTTTGTAATGACCGCCCACCATAAAAGCAATGACGTTGATGCCATCTAAATTATTTTTGTCAGACACACCCACAATCAACGGATCCCAAGTAGCACCTACGCCAGCATTAACCATCTTAAATTTATCTTGCTGCTGATAAGAAGCATTCACGAAAAGATAATTATCAGACAAATCATTTCTTCCAAACAAGCCATTGGAATATTGCAGATCTTGGATAAAATTGATATGACCAACAAACTTTCGTTTCAACACATTCTCTTCTAATTCAACAAAACCATTACTAGGCTCAGCCAAATGATAAACAGCACCACCAACTGTCAATTTGTTCTCAATTACAAACGAAGCTCCTGCTGAGAAATCGAAAAAAGTACGAGAATCATTATCAAACTGTTCCAACGTCTCCAATGTAGGTTTACGCGTATTAGGGTCGTACTGGTCACCATACTTCACCTTATCCCAACCCAACTGGTTGATGAACATGGAAACTTGAAGACCCAAACGGATAAAATAAAAATCCCTTAGCTTTATGGTGTGTGCATAAACGAGCGAAATCTCATTCGTGTTATACACCCCACCGGCCATATTATCGTATGCGTATGCAACACCCAATGAGCTCATACGCTTGTAAAAATTCTGATCATAAGAAGCCCTAAAGGTATGGTAGTTATTGCCCAATGCCATCCACTGCTGACGGTAATTCACACCCCAGCGCAAGGCATTGGCATTTCCAGCCAATGAAGGGTTCAAACTGAACGGTGTCAAATTATGATTGACCAACGAAAAATCCTGAGCATCTACCAATCGGAAGAATGCCATAAATAATAGTAACGCTACAAATCTCTTCATAATACAATCTCTTTCCGTTTTCAAATTCACATTGATCACACTATCTTATGATAGAAACGAAACCTCGTCTCTCTCCTTCCTTATTAGCACCCATGAAGTTGCTCTTATAATCTACAGACCAACCGTAGACGCCCCAAGGACATGGTTCTCCGTTAAGCGTTCCGTCCCACTCATCGTTTATACTATTTCCTGTGAAGACTATCTCACCCAATCTGTTGTAAATAATGAAATGGAAATAATCCATGTACTCACCACCTCTAAACTTAAAGGTATCATTGAGTTCATCTTCATTCGGAGTAAAGGCCTCAGGACCCCAGAAATCCAACCATGTATAAACAGAAGATCGTCCTATATATTCACAGCCATATTTATCAATTGCACGAACTTTTACCACAAACGAATCGGCCATCGTAGGGTTGAAATAATGGGAAGTGTTGACGCCCGAAATCTCCTTCGAACCATCACCAGGTTCCCAGAACCATATACTTTCTTTAGGTGAGATTCCTGTAAAACGGACATTAGAACTACCCTCTTCAATAAATGAAGGACCTACTGCAAAATCTATCATCTGACGAGGCAACATATCAAGCTGTTTCTGTGCTGTTCCAACACAACCGAACACATCACGACCCTCTACAAACAAGGTGGTTGGTTCCTCAAATATGGCCAACAAATCTGCTGTATATCCGTTTTCAGCAACACTCACATTGTAAGGTTCGCTTGTCCATTTGTAGGTCTGAGCTCCAGTTGCCTTCAATCGGATTGTATCCGGCAAATTCTGGCAACCCGTCTGCAAACCCTTCTCTATCTCGATATGAGGAGCAGGTCTTACCTTCACAATCTGACTCTTGCTGGCAGAACAACCGAACTCATTCTTTCCTGACACCGTATACTCGGCAGAAGAACCAACTCTGAATGAAATAGCAGAAGTTGTATCGCCCGTATTCCATTTATAAGATTCGGCACCTGACGCATAAATTGAAATGGAATCGCCCATACAAGCTTCCGTTTCTCCTGTGATATGAATAGACGGAGGCGTCATTACCATAATTTGTATATCAATAGTTGCAGGACAATTACCTACATCACTACCAGTCATCCTTACCACCGTGTTGTTTTGAGGTGTGATATTGATGGAACCGCCTGTACTTAGAGTTGAGCCATTGTCCCATGAATACATCAAAGCTCCCCTACCTATAATCGTAGTTGACTCACCCAAACATAGTGCAGTTCTACCATCGAATGAAAGCACTGGTGGACTTATCAATGTGACATCAAATGTAGCTGTATTCATACAACCAAACTGGTTTTGAGCCAACACCTTGAATGTCGTATTATCAAGTATCTTAGGAGTAATAACAGGACCCACACTACCATTATCCCACATGAAATTATTGGTACCTTCATTAGCATCGTAAGCCTCTATTCTAACCGTAGACTCTTTACAAGCCTGATTGTCACCCTTCACATAAACCAAAGGTCGTGGATTAACCTTAACAGGAACGCTGATCATGGCTTCACATTCGTCTTCTGAATATCCATAAAGCATATAATTAGTAGAGATAGATGGAACGAAACGTATCGTATCTGTCGTCTCTCCATTGCCCCACTGATATCTATTAGCACCATGTGCAATCAACATCGCCGTACTGTCCGGACAAACGCCCGTAATACCTGAACCAGAAGCCCAAAGCGATGGAACTGACAATATTCTGACAGGAATCAACAGAGAGGAAGAACAACCATCGATCGTTCCTTTTACTTTCAGCTCCCTATCGGCCTCCAATAAAGAAGAATAGACAGACGACTGCGTACCATCATGCCATACGTATGAATTAGCACCAGAAACAGTGATATTCAACAAATTGCCTCGACATACTGCGGTATCACCGGAATAAGAAAGTGTAGGCAAATCTTTTTTCTTGATAGTCCATGTAGCCGTACCTTCACATTGGTTAGCATCCACACCTCTTACGGTCAAATCCACATTTTGAGTGATTGGCAAAGACAAATTAGCACCATAACCATTATTGCTCCAGAAATACTCTTCAGCTCCTGATGCCTGAATTTTCGCAACGTCACCATCACAAACACTGTTATCTCCGGAGACTGATATCATTGGCGACTGATTAACTGTAATCACAATCGAGCCCGTACCAACACATCCACCATTAGTTGTTGTTCCGACAACCGAATATTCTGAAGTAGTGATTGGAGAGTCAGAAATGGAATCTGTCACCTCACCTCCACTCCAAACGTATGAATCTGCACCCTTCGCATATAATACAACGGTATCACCTTTACATATTGACTGAGAAGAGGCATCGATCCAAACATAAGGAACATCCAACAACTTCACAGTCACCTCAGCCTTACCTGAACATCCGTTGGAAAGGCCCTCAACCCAATAAGTTGTATCTTGTTTTGGCGTTCTGGTAATGGTTGTTATACCTTCAGTACCATCATACCATTTCACATTGGAACCAGCACCCGAAACTGTCAATTGGACACTTTTACCTTCACAAACTGTTGTATTTCCTAATATAGTCAATTCCGGTAACGGCTTTACTTTAACCGTTATATCTTGAGGTAATGACTGACACTTTTTCTCATCCACACCATAAACCTGGTATGAGGTAGTCGTTTCAGGCATTACATCACGTGTTTTTCCTTCATAAAGATCACTCCAGATATAGGTTACATTTCCTATGGAAGAAACCACATCTGCTGTCAAAGTGGTTGTTTCTCCTTTACAAATCACTGTATTACCGTCAAGAGAGATAACGGGCAAAGGATTTACCTTGATCTCCACATCCTTCGTTGTACTACAACCATTTTTATAAGTACCCGTAACAGTATAAACCGTTCCGTCTTTCAACGGACGGGCACTCATGGTATCTGTTCGATGACCTGTATTCCAACTATAGATCAAATTATCATTAGCAGTATAAGCCCTAGCTGTCAATCTTACCGTATCGTTGAGACAAACCTCTTTATCTCCTTGAATCAAGAATTCAGCATTCGGTTTAACTATAATCCAATAAGAGGTTGTATAAGAACAGAAATTTTCATCTTCCACCTCCACATTAAACTCTTTAGATGCTGTCATCTTATATTTAATGGTCTGAGTCGTATCACCCGTATCCCATTTGAATTTACTACCGACAGACGCCTCCAAGGCTGTTATCTCCACCTCCTCGCCTATACAGACAGAGTCTGCTGCACTAATTTTCAGATTAGGGAAATAACGTACACCTATCTTTTTCTTGAACGATTTGGAGCAACCCAATTCAGTAAAGACAGTCAGCGTAACATCATAGTCGTTTGACACTGCATACTGATGTTCCGGATTCTCCAACGAAGAGACAGAACCGTCACCAAAGTCCCAACTATAACCTATAATCTTGTCTCCTTCCATTATTGTTTTGTTTGTAAATCGGACCAATCCAGCGCAATCGTTCTCAATATCAAAATCGATATCCACACCAATTTCATCCAATTGCGTGGTCAATACCACCGGAGCACATGAACTATAGTCATTTTGTAACTTACACGAGTATGTAACACCCGCGTTGATCATTTCAACAGGAATAATAGCCTTAGAAGGATCTGCTGGGTCTGTTTGTACAGCATAACCATCAGAACGGCTCCATTCATAAGAAGTAAATCCTGGCGGTGCCATAATTTCTGCATCCTCCAAACCGCAGTTCTTAACTAATAATTCCAACTTACTGGTCTCTGCCCAAAAATAACCGTATGCACGGTGAGAACCTGGACCGATTACACCATTAGACAATCGGAGACAGTCGTGAGTAACAACCGTAATAGTTACCTCTTTACCTATATGTTTAGACAAATCAAATCCACCAGAAGTCCATCGTCTGAATGCAAACTCCGTAATCTGATTTGTTGCTATTGAACCTCTACAGGTTGTATTAGGTTGTTCAGAAACCAATTCCAAGGAGAGAGAGTTATTAGCATCCGCATTCACAGAAAACTCACCGCATGGCAATTTGGAGTTGAGTCCTGTAGACGGATCATACATATCAATGGAAAGATTGAAAGTAGGCAGCTGTTCTCCAACGTGGTCGGAAACGGAATGCGTAACTAATTCAGGACAATGCAATACAGCCGCAAAACGATATGAGAACAAGGTTGTATTTTCTGTAACGGTAAATTTATATACCAACTTCTCAGCCATGGCAGTATTTCCAAGTCTATCATTTTCTGCCTTGGCAGTAGAACCGATTCTGACGGTGGTAAGACCGTCTGGGTTGGTAGGAAAATCCCAACAACTAATGACAGGGTCTTGGCTTGTGGCAAAACCGTTCATAATTTGAATCTGAGGAGTATTCGTTGTTTGAACCCAAGGTTCATACTTATATAAACTGTCAGTATTATCCAAATAGATACCACCGACATATTGTTCCCAGTATTGAAGATTTCCACTCTCAAAACTCAAATTAGGAGTATCCAAATTCTTCTGAGAAAACACATTCCCTATTACAAAAATTGAAACAGTAAGCAAAGACCAACGACACCTTGCATTACAACCTTTAAAAATTAAGGACATAACAATAAAATTTGCGGTTTATAGTACTCTTTTTATGGCGTAAATAAATACGGAAACGGAAATCGCCATCACATCAATCAAACATTTCAAATTTAAGCTTTTTTACTTAAAATTCCATGGTTTTTCTTAAAAAGAATACACAAAAATCATACCATAAACCTATTGCTTCAGACAAAGATGCAACTTTTATTTCAAGGTAAAGACACACAAAAACAAATATTTAGCATTAAAATTATGGTTTTCAACCAACGTGCGATTTTCTTCAGTGAATGGAATTTTAGACAAATAAAAAATATATTTTAACAGATCAAGCAAAAATACCTATTAGAACCAAGTGACTAATTTGTCCATTTGGTTTTAACCGATATCAGCCCAAACAAAAGATCTTTTCTTATTGATATTTCAGTAAGGAAAGGTTATCTTCCTCAAAAATTTCGTTGGCAACCTCCATCAACATAGAAGGTGTTATCTCTTCCAAGCTCTTACAAATATCGTCCAACGATTCAAACTTATCAAAATAGAGGAAACTCTTTCCTAGACTTAAGCTCAACGACTCCTTGCTCTCCTGCGAGATGGCCAACTGACAAATCAGTTGTTTCTTCGCTTTAGAGAGCTGAAGGTCCGAAAAACGGTTGTTTCTGAGTTTCTTCAACTCATTCAACACAATATGACAACTCTTCTCCATATTCTTGACATCGGTTCCAAAATAGATGGAGACGATACCCGAATCTGAATAAGAGGTATAATTCGACTCAATATTATAGGCTATACCACTCCTCTCCCTTAAAGCAACATTAAGGCGACTGTTCATTCCCGGTCCGCCAAGTATGTTATTCAACAAATAGAAAGCTAAACGTTTGTTGTCAGAAAGACCATAAGCCCTGTTTCCATAAATAACATGAGCCTGATAGGTATTCTTATCTATGACCTTTTTTTGAGGCACATATAGACAAGGCTTCTCACGCTTGCTCTGCACATGCATTTCAGGCACATCGCCCAAATAACGCTCAGCCCATTGTGAAATTTTCTTGAAAGGAACATTGCCTAACGAGAAAAACAGAATCTGGTCTGTTGCATAGTTACGCTTCACAAATCTCAATGCATCTGCAGTACGATAGGTACGCAATTTGTCTGCATCGCCAAGTATGTTTCTACCCAATGGAGAACCAGAGAATATCAGATCTTCAAAATCATCGAAAATAAGTTCCGATGGTGTATCGTTATAAGAATTGATTTCATCAATAATGACATCCACCTCCTTCTCTATCTCGTTTTGAGGGAAGGTAGAATGAAAAACAATATTGGCACACAACTCCATAGCCCGCTCAAAATCGACAGACAAAACAGTAGCATAGACAAATGTCTCCTCCTTGGTCGTGTAAGCATTCAGTTCGCCACCCACATTCTCCAAACGATTGAGGATGTGCCATGATTTACGCTTGTCCGTACCCTTGAAAAGCATGTGCTCTATGAAATGAGCCATACCAGACTCGTTATCCTCCTCGTCTCTGGTACCAACATTGATAGCGATACCACAATAAGATACAGGGCTAGCGTCCGGTTTATGAACAACCCTAATTCCGTTCTTTAGAGTCAGTGTATTTATCAACTTGTCCATCGCCTATTATTTACCGGCAATTTTAACATAACCGTTTTCGTTCAATTCTCTAGCCGTGATCTCCAACTCCTTATACCAATCCTCACCAAATCTACGGATCAACGGCTCCTTCAAAAATTTATATACAGCAACACCTTTCACCTTCCCCAACTCAAATGCTACCTTGCAGACTTGCCATGAATGGAAGTTGACAGCCGTATAGCCTGCATATTTTGCCAAGCGGACAGGATAAAGATGGCAAGAGATAGGTTTGTAAAAATCTATTTTGCCTTCGCGATATGCCTTTTCAATGGCACATTTGCAATTGCCATCAGCATCTGTATAGGAATAAACGCATTCACCACCGTTAACGATGGGAGTCACAATATCTCCCTCTATATCAACAGTCGAGACACCTTGCTCATCAATGACCTGCTTTGCCTTCTCCGACAAATCATCCCAAATAATAGGAAGGATCTTCTTGATTATGTGCACCTCTTTTTTCTCCAACGGAGCACCGGCATCACCCTCTACACAACACTGTCCTTTACATGCGGACAAGTCGCAGAGAAAAGACTTCTCGAACAAATCAAAACTAACAATCGTATCTCCTATCTGAACCATATTCAAAATTTAAAGTGCGCAAAAATACAAAAAAGGAAGACTATCAAACTATAATATTGAAAAAATAGCCCCAAACGGAATAGGATTCCTCCTTCTTAAAAAGAAGCGTTCAAAATCAACGCACAAGCGGTCTCGATAATCGTATCGATCTTATTCAGCTCATCTTTTTCATCCATATCAACCTTAACATCCGGATCAATTCCGAACTCCGTATAGTGCATATTCACATCTAAATAAGGAGCAACAGACATACGCATGTACCAATCATTTGGCAATTCGCTGGACATTGGCATGCCGGCACCACCACCTGTACGGTCGCCCACCGTAATGACATTAGGCAACACCATCATGGTCTGAACAAAATCGTTCGTTGCACTATAACAATTTCGGTTGGTCAAAACCGCAACCCTTCCATAATAATGAAGGCCGTCTCCTGGCTCCAAATAAATAGGTTCCGGATCAGACAAATCAGAATGACCCTTACCGCTCTTATATTGCATATAGCCTACATGAACTTTTCTGTCAGTAAAACGAGAAGCCAAAACATTTACAAGATCTGCATAACCTCCACCATTGTCACGAACATCAATGACAATTCCTTCCGTATTACGGAAGTAGTCCAATATATAATCCAAATTAGCATCAGAGAAGGATGATGAGAAGGACGAATAACGGATATATCCTATATTATTTTCCAATATCTTATATTTCAAGCCTCCAGCAATTTTATAATCCCTTCCTAAATAACGGTCACTACTAATCACCTTACTGTTGTAATTATCAAGATAATCACCTTGAATGTCATATCGGGCAATATCAAATGATGAATATAAATTCACATGACCATCTTTCAACTCTTTCAACATATCGCCCAAAATATAAAACAAATCCATTTTGCTGCGACAATTCTCAACCTTGGCCTTATATTCATAATAAACAGTGTTCCAATTTTTTATACTGTCTTTTTTATAGTCAAAAAAGCAATATTTCTCGTCCACTGTCTTCCATAGCATCTCAAAATTCTCCATATAATCCTCTTCCTCTACTTCCAAATCCTTATCGCAAGAAGAGAATGTGAGCAAAGCCATCAATGCAACAAATGGAGCTATTATCTTATTTTTCATTTTCATATTCACTTAAGTTAAACAAAAAACTTATTCCACTGGATTTCTGAATTCTGCAGGAATTTTCTTACTACCTTTGAATGTCAAGTAGTTATAAACCAAACCAACCATACAAGAGACATTCATGTTTCGAGTTTCCAACTCGTTCACATTCGTAACCGTACGTTCCATCAAAAGACCTACGCGGAAGGTGCATATTTTGATAGGAAAATCCAAAGACAACTTATTTCTCCATTGAAAACGAGTTCCAAATGAGGTAATCGGGAAGGTTCCGTCATATTGACTCTCACTAAATATCTCATAATAAGTCTGAGCATAATTAGGAGAAAACATGACACCCACAAATGGCATGGAGAAATGTTCGCGGATAGTAAGTGTTCTCTTTTTCAAAGGAATATGATAATAACACATGACAGATGCCCAAAGATTGGCATTCAATATCATTGAATATGGGTTATTCTGATTTCGATTCTGATATCGACCTCCTAAATCCACATTCGCCAAACCTCCCAACATGAGGTTCATATTCTTAATTGGCTTCATGTGATAATGCACACCTGTAAAACCACGAAATGAAAGGCCTAAAATACTAGCTGTTTCAGATGGATTGTTGGTAAAATCAGCATTACATGCGTACTCCGTATATTTAGACAGATAATCCAACTTCTTAGACAAGAAAGAGACCCGCTCGTCCATCAACGAAATACCTGATCCTTTATACAACAAAGGAGACAAATACGAATCGTAAATTCTACTATTTCCGATTGAAAGCGTAACTGCTCGATTGGTTAAATGATAACCTACACTGTCTGTTTCCTGCGCTGACAAAGACAACGAAAAGGAAACTAACAACAACAAAAACGAAAAATTCCGTAGCATAACGTTATTCCTATTTAAATGCAAATTAAATCTATTAAAGATGAGAAGCTGTTTCAAATTACTACAAACAATTATTCTTCAAGAGCCTTTTAACCTTTTAAAACGATTTTATTCGTCTAACAACTCACTATCTTCCGATCTAAAACCAAAAAAATCTCAAAAAATCTAACGATAACTTTGAAAAAACTTCTCTATAGCGAAAGGATTTTCTTTTAACCCCATCACAACCAATTTCTCTTTTTAAAATAGAATAAAGTCAATCCGGAGAACACAACCATCAAAATCAAAGAGAATGGGTATCCGAATGACCAACTAAGTTCTGGCATAAACTTGAAGTTCATACCATAGATACTTGCTATCAATGTAGGTGGAAGGAAAATCACAGAAACCACAGTAAATATCTTAATGATCTTATTCTGCTCAATATTAACCAAACCAAGGAAGGTATCCTGCAAATAGTCCAAACGTTCGAAACCAAATTTCGTGTGCTCAATCAATGAATTTATATCCTTGATGACCAGGGTCAGTCTCGGCTTCAGATCGTTCGGAAGCAAGGCACTTCGCAACACACTGGAGACAACGCGATGTTTGTCGATGATGTTCTCGCGTAGGTGCATGACTTTTTCCTGCAAGTTTTTGATCTCCAAAAGCATATCTTCATCAATATCCTCAGCTACCGTAAGCGTCTTACTTAACTTAGTGATTTCTGATGTGGCATCCTCGATCATATCTGCGTCGTACTCTACCCGAGTCTCTAGCAATGCGATGAAAATATGGAATCCCGTAGGATAATTCTTTGGATTGGCAAACATCTTCTTTACGGTCTCGTTGAACGACTTCAAATTGGTGTCGCGCACTGAGACCAAGATGTCATTTTTCAAAATAAAAGACACTGGTTCTTTCTCGTATGAATCAAGCAGGAAGTTGGAGTTTGCCACCAACGTGTCTTCTGTCTCCATGAAACGAGATGAAATCTCGATCTCTTCAATCTCCTCCTCTTCCTGAATATAAATCTTCAAGAACTGCTCCAACTCGGACTCTGTCTCCGGTTCAACATTGTTCAAGTCAATCCATACGAAGTTATTCAAAGGTACGGTCTTTAAAATATCTATATCCTTAGCTATTTTTAGCCTGTTGTTCTCAAAATAGAACAGTCTTACTTCCGATAGTCTCATTTTTTTCTTTTTTAGAAGTAAAAAAATAGTGTTTTTAATCTCTGGACGACAGGATGAAAAAGACGCTTCTTTTTCTTACGTCCTATAGGCTCTTTGAAAGCCAGCTATCGACTACTGTCTAAGGAATTTTATTTTTATCAACCAATTTGGTAAGTTCAACAAATTCGGCCACGCTCAGTTGCTCCGGACGTTTTGTAAATACAAGCATCTGGTACACAGGATTATCCTTGCCAAGCAATGTCTGCAATGAGTTACGCATCATCTTTCGACGCTGATTGAAACTCATCTTCACTACCTTCACGAAAAGAACTTCGTCACAGTCAAGCTTGCTGACTGAATTGCGTCTCATCCTTATGACAGCTGACTTCACTTTAGGTGGCGGGTCGAATACGAATTCAGAAACCGTAAATAGATACTCTATGTCATAGAAAGCCTGCAATAACACACTCAAAATGCCGTATGCCTTACAACCAGGACGGGCGGCAATACGCTCAGCCACCTCCTTCTGTATCATTCCAGAACAACAAGGTATATGATCCTTATTCTCCAAAACCTTGAAGAATATCTGACTAGATATATTATATGGATAATTACCGATCACAAACAAATCGTCATCGCCATAGATTTCGGCGAGATTCATCTTAAGGAAATCGCCTTCGATGATGCGACCCTCCAAAGCAGGGAAATTCTCTTTCAGGTAAACTACAGACTCGCGGTCTAGTTCGACTACCTTCAAATCAATGTTTTCGTTTTGTAAAAGGAACTGGGTAAGAACACCCATTCCTGGACCTATTTCCAGAACCTTAGTAGGCTTTGAAACCTCCAAACTTTCAGCTATGCTGCGGGCAATATCGAGGTCCTTTAGAAAATGCTGCCCGAGAAACTTCTTGGGCGTTACTATCATATTCCATGTTACTTTTATTAATTTAGTAAACAGTGGATAGTAAACGAGAAACTTACGCTACCCCCTTAGGAAATCCACTCATACAAGCCCGAAAAACGAAACCTGCATTTTCAACTCGGCAAAGTTAGTTTTTTTTATTCAGACTTCGAAACTTATGTGCATTAAAAACTTTCAGATATGTCATGGAAAACAAAACTATCCTCTATTCTCAATCAATTCGGATATTGCTTAATTATCTCATCTTTCACAATCACATCTATCATGGCACTCTTTTCATCAAAAGAATAGTTCTCTATATCCTCTTTTTTAAAATGCAACAAGAAATAGACCTGTTCTTTTGTTTTCAATACATTTCCATTTATCCGATAATTGATTTCTGACATACATTTTGTTCCTAAACCTTTATAAAAAACAGCTTTATTTATCATCAAATATCCAGACTGCGCTTCAGATGAAGTCATAGAAATAATTTTTGCATTTTCTGCTTCATCAAGAGCTGTAACACAACTTTTGATGTTAATTGCCCCCAATACAACTTTACTTGAGTCTTCAGTTCTTATTGAGCCATAATAAAGTTGTTTTAACAAGAAAGGCAAACAATCTCCTTGAAAATCATATAATTCACCCAAATAAATACCATCTATAATTAAATAAAATTTTCCTTTCCAACTTTCAAGTTCTCTTCTATTTTCCATTGATTGTTCATATTCATCGTAATCCACCAACGGAAACAACATATTTGTTTGTAACAAAAAGACAAATAACAAAATCAATCTCAAAAAAACTTGTTTTTTCATAAGCAATAAAAAAATCTAATTAGGATTTTAATCTAAATCTATTTTCCAACCACCACAACCCTACTCTTTCCTACATGCACAGGCACACCGTTGCTCACATCAGAATGCTTCAGCAAGCGGCCGTTCAGATCAATGATATCTATGGATTGAAGACCTTGGGTATAGATGTATTCGCCTGCCTGCCACCACTTAGATGATGATTCTGAAGAAGCTTCTTCTATCGAAGTTTTTGGCTTTTCCAAGAGGAAGTTTCCTACAAGGTTGGCTCCAAAGTTTACGTTGTATTGTTCATCAGGATTGGCAAATTGGATGCACTGATAGTTTTTATCCGTCAACCAATCGCCATGCTGAGAAATGCGGAGATAGACATCATAACTGCCTTCTTGCAAAGAGTCTGGCAACTCAACCTCGAGAGCAACTTTGTTAGTTCCGTCAAAAGAATCGCCAGAACCCATCGCACGTGAACGCAAATCTCGAACATCGAAAGCTGTTTCAGGTTCCAATTCTGCGACAACTTTACCATTCGTCAAGATAACGGTCAACTCCTTTTCCGAACAGATATTTCCGAAGCCTACGTTCTGAATCTTCAGATCCATCTGCAGATGATTATCATCCACCTTATCCGGCAAAACAGAATTTCTCAACACCAATCTGTAACCCAAGTGATTTTCAACGTAAGTAAAACCATCTTTTCCATTGTACTCAGCATCATTGCCAGTAAAAACGGTATCTTTCCAAGCTAAAATAGTTGGCTGGTGCCATTCGTAATTCAGATAAGTAGTGTGCGTTCGAAAACCCTCCTGCGATAGATAAATCGGGGTATTGATAGGATGATCGCCATTATAGTTGGCCACCAACTCGCCTCCGTAAGGGGTATTTTGAGAATACTTTTCAAGCCACGAAACCATCATCTCACGGTTAAGCATACCGTCTATTGTACCCAAATCGCTACTCGAGCCCAAGTAACCGTCGTTGTAAAGTCCTACTCGGTACACGGTATCTCCCTTTGCTGTCGCAGCCGCCTTGAAGGCCTCACTGTCTACCTTAAAATCAACCTTTTCTAGGCCCATCCATTCGGCAACGATATCGGGACGACGCACACCTATTTTTAGACAAGAAGGTGTATTTTCCAACATAGTCTGCAAAGCCTGCGCGATATTGGCATTTGTTCCGATACGGCTTGTGTGCATCTCTCCCCAAGGACCATACATACCGAGTTCGACGTATGTTATGACATCCGCGTTCCGGCTGTAAACCTGCGCCAACTGCTTTATATGTTCCAAAACCATGGACTGTTCGGAAGGCTCCGGTTGGGATGTGCCATTAAACCAAGGGTCATAGCAAACCCTTACGATAGCTGTCTTTCCTCGTTGACGAATGCCATCAAGAGATGCTTCTATTCCATTAAGAGCATCTTCTGTAAGCGATTTACTATCTCCAAAAACGGTATCGTTTGTTGTTTCATCGACACTCAAAACAGCATTGCTGCTGAATGGTGAAATATCTACACGCAGATGCACTAGATCACCCCACGTGTCCAGCGCCTTGTTTCCTGAAACTGAAACATGTTGCATGCAGGTTCGATAGAAACCTCGACCAGGATTACTCAATGGTTGTAAAGCATCTGTATAGTCCAAATTCTGCACCTTCTGTTCTGCAATGGCAAACATCTGCATATAGAACAAAAAAGAACAGACGATCAGAAGTTTTGTCAAAAAAATATTTTTCATAAAACTCTATATTTCAAACCAATCATAAGATCAGAGGGTGATTTACACTATCACAAAAATAAAAATTAAAAAGTATTCATGCCATTGTCCTAAGAAACATTTCATAAATAATTGTAAATAAACTCGTACATACGCCTCCTTTTTATTTCTCTTTTATTGAACATCGGTACTTTTTGTTTAATTTTGCGCGTCTTAATTTATTGACAGTAATACATTAGAATAAACAAATGAATAAGGATATAATAAAAAAGGTACTTCAGTTTATATGTTTCTTGGCCATTGGTCTTTTCATTTTTTATTTGGTTTATAAAGACCAAGATATCGACAAAATGAAAGAAGAGCTAAGAAAAGGAGATGTATTCTGGATTCTATTTCCAGTCTTCTTAGGTGCCTTAAGCCACTTCGTCAGAGCATTGAGATGGAAACAACTCATTGAACCATTGGGCAAGTCGCCCCGACTCGTCAATGTCTATTTTGCTGTAATGACGGGTTACTTCGCCAACTATCTGCTTCCACGTGCCGGAGAGATGGCTCGTTGCGGAGTAATAAAGAAATACGAAGACATATCCTTCACCGAACTGTTGGGAACCGTCATTGCAGAGAGAGCTTTTGACCTTATCGTACTTCTCGGCTTTATCGGTGCTGCTATTTTCTTGCAGCTTGATCTGTTTGCACAGGTATTCGCATCAGGTACGAGTTTTGACCAAAAATTTGGATGGATCATTTTCAACCCCGTTGTTTGGATTATAATGGGCGTAACTGTCATATTTCTTCTTATTCTTCGAAAAAAAATCATGGAAATGTCGATTGCAAAGAAATGCAAGGAGATATTCTTCAATATAATCAGTGGAATAAAGACCTTCTTCAAGGTAAAAAACAAGCCGTTGTTTATATTCTACACGGCGGTTATCTGGTTCTGTTATTTCAACATGACATACCTATGCTTCAATGCATTTGATTTCACAAAAGATCTGACCATCACTTGCGGATTGTCAACCTTCTCCATCGGAAGTCTTGGCATTGTAGCTCCTGTTCAAGGCGGTATTGGGGCATGGCACTTCTTGACCATCGAGACGCTTAAGTTCTACGGTGTAGCTGCCCTTCAGGCAGCCTCATTCGCTTTCGTGGTTCACTTAATGCAGACGCTCATGATCCTTCTCATTGGTTTCATCAGCTTCGTTACTTTGCCGTTTGTGAACAAGAAGAAATAACAACATTTCGACAGGGAGTACGATCCATCTCTACTGCCGACCACCCGAAACAAAATACATTTAATGAATGTAGATTGCTTTTTAGAAGACAAACGTTTGATTTTGATATCAAGTCCTAAATAAGCGTTACAGGTTTTATTGGACAAACATACTATGATTTATCCATTCCAGCAAGCTAGCTTGCTGGAATGGATATTTTTTTTGATTTGTATTTTTTTATTTTGAC
>Ga0172378_10002358_pt1 | contig 17684 bp, 11 predicted proteins | sample GrowelOW332metaG_FD_119755 | JGI IMG/M metagenome (GOLD analysis project Ga0172378, IMG submission 119755) | Groundwater microbial communities from an aquifer near a municipal landfill in Southern Ontario, Canada - Pumphouse #3_1 metaG | ecosystem: Environmental > Aquatic > Deep subsurface >... | reverse complement strand
CAATAAAAGGCAAAAAAGAAAGAATCCTGGAAAATCAAGCAGTTAGAAATTGGCTTCGTAAACTTTTCTTGGTTTTTAATAATTATTTCAGCATCTTAGGTTATTTTGCTCCGGGAACTGCTGCTGATCCTTCATCCTGAGCCCCTGATTCTTCCTGGAATTCCAGCATCTTTTTTTAAAGACAGCCCCTCCCCGCCCGCGGGGGAGGCCACAGAAAGAGACGCGTAACGCCCCCTCTCAGCTTGACAATCGAAGGATAATTTTTAGTGTTATACGTTGTTGAAGCAACAATCTGAAAAAGAGAGGTACCAGTTGAATACTGGATACTGAAGTCCCGATCGAATCGGGAATATTATACAAAAAGACATTAAAAAAAACATTACAAAGGAGATATCATGGCAAAGCTTACCCTCGGAGAAAATGCTCTTGAAACTGTTGGTGAACTTCCCGCTGTCGGCAGTAAAGCTCCCGCTTTTACTCTCGTAAAAGCGGATCTCAGCGAAGCAACCCTCGCCGACTATAAAGGCAGCACCCTCGTCCTCAACATCTTCCCCTCTCTTGACACCCCCACCTGCGCCACCTCCGTACGTGAATTCAACAAACGTGCAGCCGACAAGCCAGACGCCAGGGTGCTCTGCGTCTCCGCAGACCTCCCTTTCGCTCTCGGTCGCTTCTGTGGTGCTGAAGGAATTAAAGACGTTGAAACCGCATCCACTTTTCGCGCCAGCTTCGGCGACGACTACAAAGTGAAATTCACTAAAGGTATTCTCACCGGTCTTTTGTCCCGTGCGGTAATCGTTATTGATGCCGATGGGAAAATCAAATACACCGAGCAGGTGCAGGAGATCGCCAACGAACCAAACTATGATGCGGCACTTGCTGCCATCTGATCTTTTCGCCGCGATGGTATAAAAAAAGGCTGACAGGTGATATCTAACCTGTCAGCCTTTTTACATTCAACAGAAACCGTAGAGTCTTTCACGTTTCCTGCTGCCTGCTATTTGGAGCCTGAGGCGCGAACTATCTCATCGGTCAGCTTTACTTCGTCGGGAAAGCTGCCTGTCTCTAATTTGGAATACATCATTTTACCGTCTATGACCACTTCGAACGCACCACGCTCTCCGGGGATCAGCTCGGGGCTCACACCTGCAGCCTTCTCAATTCTGGCAGCCAGACTGGTTGCCTTTGGCAGGTAGTTTCATCTTGTACAATAACTGATACTTGCCTTCATTTTTTGCCTCATATATAAATTCCATTTATCTGAGAACTTCGGCCATCAATCCAGCGTCTTTTTTTTTATCTTGAGAGGTTCTGCTTCGCTGAAGTCAAAAACGTTTTCTCCTCCCAATCTGCCATACAGAACAGAGGTCCCTGCAATTTTCTCAAACCTCGAAAGATTACCATAAGCACAATTTAACCAGACTTATCGGAAGAAGGCAAAAAAAGAGAAGGACAAGGCACCCTCCTTTATTCTCCCGACGATCATTTTTAGATATATTTTTATAGATGACATAGTCCCGCGCATCATCATCATCAAAAATGTTATTATTGTTCCTTCTGTGCCCTGCGTTGTCCTGGTAGAAACGGCGGACACGCCCCTCTGATTGAAAATCTACCTCCACCGTTCTCCTCAGGAAAACAAAAAAGGACCTGCCCCTCAAAAGAAGGAACAGGCCCTTTTACACTGCAACAACATCAATCATACAACGGTGTCCTGAAGAGAAGGACCTTATTCAATTACAGCCAGAACAGCTCCCTTCGGAACAGATTCGCCAGATTCAGAATCAATGCTCTTCACAGTACCGTCACAAGTGGCTTTCAGCGCGTTTTCCATCTTCATGGCTTCAAGGATAACAACAGTATCACCTTTTTTCACAGCATCGCCTACTTTTACACTGTAGGAGATAACCATCCCCGGCATAGGTGCGCATACAGCTCCTGCGCCGCCTGCGGCGGGTGCGGGTGCAGCGGGTGCAGATTTAGCAGCAGCGGCAGGAGCGGCAGCAGGACGAGCCGGGCCGGCAGCAGAAGCAGCAGGAGCAGCCATAATCGGGGCGTCACCGGTAGGATCGACATCAACATCAAAGTATTCACCATCGATAAATACGTTGAAGGTCCGGACGTTGGCACTCTTCTCAGGAGTTCCTTCTTTGGGCTCAATAAGCTCACCAGCCTTGGCTTTTTTCAACAGTTCATCAGCTTTCTTCACTTCTTCCATGGTGATTGCTCTTACGCTGTCCGGCGGAGGAACTATACCATATTTCCACTGCAGGTATTTCTTCCCGGTAACCGGAAATTGAGCGTAAATAATGAGGTCGTCCATATCTTTGGCGAGATCACCAATTTCAGCCTTGGCTTTTTCAAGTTCAGGCTCAAGAACTTCAGCAGGACGTACAGTAATAGGAGTCTCCCCACGTGCGTACCCAGCCAGTGCTTTTTTCTGCAATTCGGGATCAATCGGCGTAGCAGTTTTCCCGTAGAGACCATAGCAGAGGTCTTTGACCTGGCCAGTGATCATGGTGTAACGCTCACCGTCTTTGTCATTAAGGACGTTATTAACGGTTTGAACACCAACAATCTGCGAAGTAGGAGTAACAAGAGGTACGGAACCAAGGTCTTTCCGAACACGGGGCAACTCTTTGAAAACATCGTCAAGACGATCCAGCGCATCCATCTCGCGAAGCTGATTGACCAGGTTGGACAGCATACCACCCGGAGTCTGATGGAGAAGCACGTTGATGTCGATGATAGACATCTTGGGTTCGTTGAGGAGATGCTTGTATTTCGGCATAACCTCTCTTTCAAGGATCTCGTTGATCTCAGCAAGTTTCTTAATATCAAAACCGGTGTCGCGGTTGGTCCCGAGCAGTGACATGACCAAAGGTTCAACGGCTGCATGAGAGGTCCGAAACGCGTAGGGGCTCATACAGGTATCAACGATATCACAACCAGCCTCAATAGCCTTCAGGGTTGTCATGGAAGACATCCCGGAGGTGAAGTGAGAATGGAGGTGAATCGGTACACCAGGGACTTCTTTCTTAATGGTCGTGATCAGATCATAAGCATCATACGGAGCCATCAGACCAGCCATATCCTTCAGGCAGATAGAGTCTGCACCCATATCTTTCAGGGCCTTGGCTTTGTTGATGTAGTAGTCGTGGTTATAAACTGTACCACCAAGACGCGGCTCGGTCAGGGTGTAGCAAATACAACCCTGGAAGTGTTTACCGGCTTTTTTGATACCTTTTACAACGGTCTCAAAGTTCCGATAGTCGTTCAGTGCGTCAAAGGTACGGAAAATATCCATACCGTTTTCGGCTGCCCGATCAACAAAGGCCTCGGCGAGGTCATCGGCGTAGTTGCGATAACCAACGAGGTTTTGCGCACGAAGCAACATGGAAAACGGGGTCTTTTTAATGTAGCGCTTAAGAGTCCGCAGACGTTCCCACGGGTCTTCATTGAGGAAACGGTGCATAGTGTCGAACGTTGCACCACCCCATACTTCCATGGCCCAGAAGCCGACTTCATCCATCTTTTCGGCAACAGGAATCATATCCTCAGTCCGCCCGCGGGTGGCGAAGAGAGACTGATGGCCATCACGCAAAGAGAGATCCTGAATTTTTATCGGATTCTCAGCAGCAGGACGGTCAATATCATAATTCATAGCGGTCTGTTTTACTTGGTCGCTCATGGTAAATCTCCTTTATATAATAATAATATAAACTCTGTCATGGCTCACTTGAACAGGCGTCTCTGTACCATATTACGCATGCTCATAAGATGCTGTCGTCCACTCACAGCCCAGAGATCAGGTCCTGTGTATGCCCGTGAGGCCGCAGCTTCCTGCTCCAGGCGAAAGGCCTCAGCCTCCTGCTCGAGATAGGCGTTGACAGCAGCCATCGCCGCTGCCATCTTCATTCGTGCATTTTTTTTCATATCTGGTCTCCCTTGAATTATTGTGAAACCCCTTACAGCGGGATGTTTCCATGTTTCTTCATGGGAGTATCGTCACGTTTGTTCTTAAGCGAATCAAGAGCATCAATAATACGCTTACGAGTCTCTGCCGGTTCAATGACGTCATCAATATAACCGCGTTCCGCAGCCCGATACGGGTTAGAGAACTGTTTGTTATACTCCTCTTGCTTCTCAGCGAGATATGCAGCCGGATCAGCTTCATCTTTCGCACCGCGGGCATAAAGGACCTCAACAGCCCCTTTGGCGCCCATAACTGCGATCTCACCTGTCGGCCATGCGAAATTGACATCACAGCGCAGATGTTTGGAGGACATGACGCAGTAGGCACCACCGTAAGATTTCCGGGTAATAATGGTAATCTTGGGCACAGTAGCCTCAGCAAAGGCAAACATCAGTTTGGCACCGCTGCGGATAACCCCGCCAAATTCCTGCTCTTTTCCAGGGAGGAAACCAGGAACGTCAACAAAAGTAATAATCGGAATATTAAAACAGTCACAGAAACGGACAAAACGAGCAGCTTTCCAGGAGGCATTAATGTCTAGAACCCCTGCATAATACGCAGGCTGATTGGCAACGATACCTACGGATTTTCCACCATAGCGGCCAAAACCAACCACAACATTCGGCGCATAAGCCTCTTTGGTTTCAAGGAAGTACCCGTCATCAACAGTGGAGCGAATAACATCTTTGATGTCGTAGGGCGCGTTGGGGTTATCAGGAATAATCGTATTGAGCTCTTCCGAACGACGGGAGGAGGGATCTGCCGTTTCAACTACCGGAGAATCTTCCATATTGTTCTGCGGCCAGAAGGAGAGCAATCCTTTGATGTATTCAATGGCGTCGTCCTCGGTTGGAGCACCATAGTCGGTGACACCAGAGGTCGTCGTATGCATGGATGCACCACCGAGCTCTTCAACCGTTACATCCTCATTGAGCACGGCCTTAACAACCTTCGGCCCGGTAAGGAACATATAGCTCTGAAGGTTAACCTGAATAACAAAGTCAGTAAGCGCGGGAGAGTATACTGCACCACCGGCACACGGCCCGAAAACGCCTGAAATCTGCGGAACTACACCTGAAGCGAGAACATTACGTGTGAAAATATCGGTATAGCCACGCAGTGCTTCAATTCCTTCCTGAATACGGGCACCGCCGGAGTCGTTGAGCCCAACGATCGGAATCCCGTTTCTCATGCTCAGGTCCTGCAGCTTGACAATCTTCTCCGCGAGCGTTTCAGAGAGTGAACCGGCAAGGACTGAGAAGTCCTGGGCATAGATATAGACCGAACGGCCATTAACTTTGCAGATACCGGTAACAATACCGTCACCAAGGAACTGGTTCTTTTCCATTCCAAAGTTATGGCAGCGGTGAAGTTTAAAGGCATCATATTCTTCAAAGGTCCCGGGATCTGCCAGCTGGTTAATCCGTTCACGCGCAGTTTTCTTTCCCTTGGCGTGGATTTTATCAATCTTGGCCTGACCGCCGCCGAGAAGAGCCGCGGCTCTTTTTTCCTTCAGCTCTGCGATTTTTTCCTGAGTTGTACTCATTAATATCTCCTTGGTACTTTTTTTCAGGGTCTGAGGGCGGCTGTAGATCTGCTCTGCAACCGCCTGTAACATTGTAAAGGCTCTGCTCTCAAAACCTCTACACAGGGGAACTGTACCCCCCCTGCTGTCTCATGGCTTCACCTTAAAATACTTTCTTGGCCAATTCACCGATCTTACCAAGGTTGTCGCAATGATGAACACCCGCAGCCTTCATGGCTTCGATCTTCGCTTCAGCTGTCCCTTTACCACCGGAAACAATGGCACCGGCATGGCCCATACGGCGGCCTGGAGGAGCGGTGAGACCAGCAATAAAGCCAACCACCGGCATATCCATATTGGCCTTGATAAATGCACAGGCGTCTTCTTCAGCATTCCCGCCAATCTCGCCAACCATAACAACAGCTTTGGTTGCGGGATCCTGGTTGAAAGCAGAGAGGCAATCAATGAAGTTGGTACCGTTGATCGGGTCACCACCAATACCGATACAGGTAGTCTGGCCGAGGCCGACTTCTGTCAGCTGATGCATTACTTCATAGGTAAGGGTACCGGAACGGGAAATAACGCCAACCGGGCCGCCTGCTTTTCCCATGCTGTTCGGCATAATACCGATTTTGCACTCACCTGGAGTCATCAGACCCGGGCAGTTTGGACCGACAAGGCGACACTGCGGTTTCTGGGCGAGATAGTTTTTCACTCTCATCATGTCCATTACCGGAATACCTTCGGTGATACAGACAATCAGTTCGATATCAGAATCAATTGCTTCAAGGATAGCGTCAGCTGCAAACGGGGGTGGAACGAGAATCATGGAAGCATTGGGTTTCGTGGCCTCAGTTGCTTCGCGCACAGAATTATAGACGGGGATACCATCCATCTTCTGACCACCCTTCCCGGGAGTCATCCCGGCAACGACGTTGGTGCCGTAGGCAACGCACTGACGGGTGTGGAACTGTCCTTCCTTTCCTGTAATCCCTTGAACAAGCAGACGGGTATTTTTATCGAGAAAAACGCTCATTGTGAACCTCTACTATGTTGAATTAACGATTTTATGTAAATCTTACTTTACAATCTCAGCAACCTTCTCGGCAGCATCGGCAAGGTTTTTGGCCGTAATAAGAGTGAGGCCGGACTCTTTGAGAATTCTCCGGCCCTCTTCTACGTTTGTTCCTTCCATGCGTACAACCACAGGCAGAGAGAGGTTGACAGCCTTGGCAGCCTGTACCACACCCTGAGCGAGAACATCACAACGAAGAATACCGCCGAAGATGTTGATGAGAATACCCTTCACTTTCTTGTCACTGAGGATAATCTTGAAACCGTTTTCAACCATTTCAGCATCAGCTCCGCCTCCGACATCAAGGAAGTTTGCAGGTTCAGCACCCACCTGCTTGATGATGTCCATGGTGGCCATGGCCAGACCCGCGCCATTAACCATGTTCCCGACGTTCCCGTCGAGGTTGATGTAGTTGAGGTTAAATTTGGCAGCAGCTGCTTCAAGCGGATCATCTTCGTTGGCATCATGAAAGGCAACGATATCAGGGTGGCGGAAGAGGGAGTTGGAGTCGACATCTACCTTGGCATCAAGGGCAATAATGTGATTGTCGCCAGTGATAACCAGCGGGTTGATCTCAACCATGGAACAGTCATAATCGATAAAGAGTTGATAGAGTCCTCTGAGAACGCCTGCAAACTCTTTGAGAACCTCTTTCGGCATGTTCAGGCCAAAAGCAACCTGATTAAGATGATAGCCCTTGATTCCAGTGGTGGGATTGATCTGAACCGTAATAATTTTTTCCGGAGTTTTTGCAGCCACTTCTTCAATGTCCATCCCGCCAGCTTCGGAGGCAATAATGGTAACGGTAGCGGTAGCACGGTCCGGGATGAAAGAGAGATAGAGCTCTTTGGCGATGTCACAGCCCTGCTCTACGAGTACAGTCTTCACCAGTCGTCCTTCAGGTCCGGTCTGTTTGGTAACGAGGGTCATGCCGAGAATTTCACTGGCATATTTTTTTACGTCTTCAGCAGTTTTGGCAAGTTTGACACCACCACCCTTCCCACGTCCACCTGCGTGGATTTGTGCTTTCACTGCCACAGGGAGTTTCAGTTTGGCGGCTTCGGCTATAATGCCATCTACAGTTGTCGCTACTCCGCTCGCAAGGGTAGGAACCTTGTACTTGCGAAAGAGTTCCTTTGCCTGGTATTCATGGATTTTCATGGTGAACCTTCCTGAAACTTATGGAGCCGCAGGGCCCCTGACAATAAAATAGGCACCTCATCCATAAAGATGGGCGTCCGTTACCAGTCACGAACACGATCTTCGCGACGTTCCTCTATGAAATGCACAGATCCTTTCCGGAACACTGCGACCGGAAGAAGCCTGTATAACTAACTGAGCTAACTGAGAAGTTTTGAGAAAAGCACGCAAAACAGCGTGCAAAGCGGGGACGACACACAGAAAACAGGAAGTGGATAGAGAGAAAACATGAAGCGGAAAACGTAACGGCGTAACATTTCCGATGGTTGAAGCGCATTAAAAATGCCCTCCAGCGGGACTGGTTCAGAAAAATGCTATGTCGAAAGATACTTTCTCGTAACAATCCATGCCTCTGAAGTCGCTTACCCTGCATTTACTACGAACCAATTTACTGTATTCAACCTTCTACTTCAACTGCTAAAATCAAACTTGATGATATATCCTATCACTCATTCAAAAAAGATGGAATAGATTTGTTTTTCCGTCACATTTCCATTAGAATTATTGTCCCTTGACGTTCTTCTACATGCACCAGGCACCCCTTTTTCACAAGAAACAACGGACAGCCGACAACAAACGGCAGAAGACGTTTTTTTCACTTCACCCTTCCGAAGGATCTACCATGTCACATCTCTCCAGCGGTATCTATTGGGCCGATGCATATCTCCAAAAATCAGTCAGTCCTGAACGTGCTGTCTCCAAAATTCGCTCCGGACAACGAGTGTATATCGGCTCAGGCTGCGGTGAACCACAAAAACTGATTACGACTCTGGTAGAGAAATCCAACTCTTTCAGTGGTCTGGAAATAGTCCGCCTGTTCGGCCGTGAAACAGCCTCACTCACCGCCATTGCCGACCGCACCCACGACACCAATCTCAATGTCCGCTCCTTTTACCTCGGTGCCGCGGTTGACAGCAATATTGCCAGTCAGCAGCGTTTTATAACGCCGATGAACATGTCGGATATACCAATGCTCTTCACCAGTCGGCGCATGCCACTGCATGTAGCTATTGTGCAGGTTTCCCCTCCAGATGACTTCGGCTGGATGAGCCTCGGAATTTCCGTAGATATCAGCATGGCAGCGGTCCGCTCAGCGGATATGGTTATCGTTCAGGTCAACAACAAGATGCCGCGCATCATGGGACAGAGTTTCATCCATGTGAACGATGTAGACTGGATCGTAGAACACGATGAGGATCTGATCGCCGTGGAACCGCCCACTGAGGGACGGGAGCAGGCCCAGGAAATGGGGAAATATGTAGCGGGCCTGATTGAAGATGGTGCCACTCTGCAGCTCGGCCTCGCAGCAATGTCGCAGGTAACCATGCAGGCGCTCTCCAACAAGAACGATCTTGGAGTTCATTCTCAATTCATGATCGACGACATCATGCATCTCTACTCCACCGGCAACATCAACAACAAGAAGAAGGGATTCAATGAGGGCAAGATGGTCGCCTCCATGGCCATCGGCTCAGCTAACCTGTATGAATTTCTCAACGACAATCCTGCAGTAGACTTCCACCCCTCAGACTACGTCAACAGCCCGTTCATCATCTCCCAGCACAACCGCATGGTCTCCATCAACGTCGCCCGGGCAATGGACCTCACAGGTCAGACAACCGCCGAGGCGACGTCAGCAACCCACTTCGGAGGCGTTTCAGGCATACCGGACTTTGTCCGTGGAGCGCGTCAGTCACCGGGAGGAAAATCCATCCTCCTCCTCTTCTCCGTCACTCACACGGAAAAGGGGCTGGTGAGCAACATTGTGCCAAAACTGGAAGACATGGTGACGGTGGTTCCACGCGGCGATGTGCACTATGTGATCACCGAATACGGAGCCATCAATCTCTTCGGGAAATCGATTCAGGAACGGGTTATCGCCATGATCTCCATTGCCCATCCGGACTTCCGCGGAGAGCTCTTCGAAAGGGCCAAGGATCTGGGCTATATTGGCAGCGAGCGAAGTCTCGGTGAAGCAGCGCTGGCGGTTTATCCCATCAAGCTTGAGGAGACGATAGAGCGTGACGGGGAGCAGATCCTCATCCGCCCGGCAAAACCAGTGGATGAGCGGCGCATCCAGGAGCACTACTATAATTTGCCGGAAAAGGATGTAGAGTCACGTTTCTTCTGCCCCAAGACGATTTTTGCACCGGATGAGATTGAAAGTCAGAGTTATGTCGATTACATCAATGACCTCACCCTTGTTGCCATTACTGGTGAAATGGGCTTCGGCAAGGTAGTTGGTGTGGGAGAGTTTATCAAGATTGAGGCCCATAACATGGCCGAAGTGGCTTTTTCCATCAGCGAAGGGTATCAAGGGAAAGGGCTGGGACGACTGTTCATCAAAAAGCTGGCGGCAGTGGCGAGGGAAAATGGCATCTCAGGACTGATTGCCGTCACCAACCCCGGTAACCGCGCCATGATCAATCTGTTTAAGTCTCTGCCCTACAAGGTGAAGAGCAATCTCGAAGATGGCGACATGGTTCTCACCTGCCGTTTCAGCGAACTGGCCGAATAAGTCATCTTCTTTAGAGGGCATCGCAATAAAAAGGCCGATTTCCAGAACATCCTGGCAATCGGCCTTTTTTATCTTTTTAAGGGCACCTTGAATAATCTTGTATTTCGTTCATATTCGAAGCACAGGAGAAAATTTATTCCAGCCCTGGTTGATATCGGAGTATAGCACTTACCTCCGAGGATATTTTTTTGACTGTGACAAAGGAGATGGACGATTATTCGATGTTTCCTGAAGTATCAATAAGTGATCCCCACCTTCCGCCTGACATCTTCAAGAATCGGCAGGCCCTTCTCCCGTGCCTTCCCGGCACCCTTCCTCAGGATATTGCGCACTTCTCCCGGATCGGCCAGGAACTCTTTTTTCTTCTCTCTCGCCACACCAAATTTCTCGTTGAGCAACTCAAGCAGCTCCAGTTTCAGATACCCATAGGCCGCCCCGCCATTGAGATAGAGGTCGCGAATCTCCTGCAAACGCTTCGGCGCCGCAAAAAGCTTCAGGAGCGCGTAGAGATTGCAGGTATCGGGGTCTTTGGGATCTTCCACCGGAGTGGCATCCGTTTCAATAGCCATTACCCGTTTTTTCAACGGCTTGCCTTCAAGAAAAATTGGAATTGTATTGCCGTAGGATTTCGACATTTTTTGGCCATCCAGCCCCGGAACAATGGCGGTTGTTTCGCTGATCCCCGGCTCCGGCAGCTTGAAAGTCTCCCCAAACTGGTTGTTGAACCTGGTGGCAATATCTCGCGCCACCTCAATATGCTGTTTCTGATCTTTACCCACTGGAACGATATCCGGCTGATAGAGGAGAATGTCAGCGGCCATCAGCACGGGATAAGAGAACAGACCATGGCTTGCCACAATCCCCTTCGCCACCTTGTCTTTATAACCGTGGCAGCGTTCAATCAACCCCATGGGAGTGATGGTGGAGAGCACCCAGGCAAGTTCCTGCACCTCCGGAATATCGGATTGTGCCCAGAAGATACAGCGCTCGGGATCAAGCCCCATGGCGAGAAAATCGGAGGCCACATCGAGGGTCCCCTGCGCCAGCTTCCCGCCATCATGGACAGAAGTCATAGCATGGTAGTTAGCGATAAAGACGTAGTAGTCGTTGCCCTCCTGCATAGCGAGCATGGGCTTGATCATACCGAAGTAGTTACCGAGATGGAGCTGACCAGAGGGCTGTATTCCTGAGAGTATTTTCATGGTATTTTTTTTGATGAATAGAGGACCCATTGAAGAACCTTGTATTTCGTTCATATTCCAGGCACAGAAGAAAATTTACCACAGGCATAACTTTGATACTCCGAGGATAAATTTTTGGCTGTAACGAAGAAAATAAGCGAAAGACTGGTTGTTCGATGTTCCCTGAAAAGAAAGCGTCGTCTGAGGGACGCATTTAATTGCAGTAAAAATAAAAAAACGGAGCGGGAAGATTACTCTTCCCGCTCCGTCTCGTCAATCCTGATTGCTCAGGCGACCTGTTACTTCACCTCTTCAAAATCGGCGTCTACGACATCATCGTCTCCGCCTTTCTTGCCAGCGTCACCACCAGCGGCACCTGCGCCACCTTCAGGGTCATCCTGAGAGGCCTTTTTATACATCATTTCAGCCAGTTTGTGAGAGGCCTGAGTCAGAGATTCAACTGCGGCAGTAATAGCCGCCAGGTCATCACCATCTTTTACCTTTTTGACATTCTCAATCTCACGGTCAACATTGGCTTTGGTATCAGCATCCACCTTGTCACCAAGGTCCTTCATGCTTTTCTCAGTTGCGTGAACCAGAGCGTCAGCGTTATTCCGTGCCTCAACCAGCTCTTTGTGTTTCTTATCTTCATCTGCATGCAGTTCAGCATCCTTCGTCATCCGGTCGATCTCTTCTTTGGTAAGGCCAGAGGAAGCAGTGATCTTGATCGATTGCTCTTTTCCGGTGCCGAGATCCTTGGCGGAGACCGACAGAATACCGTTGGCATCGAGGTCAAAAGTCACCTCAACCTGCGGGACTCCACGCGGTGCCGACGGGATATCAGAAAGGTCAAAACGACCGATCGTTTTGTTATCCTGTGCCATTTCACGCTCACCCTGAAGCACATGAATAGAAACAGTCGGCTGGTTATCCGCAGCAGTAGAGAAGACCTGACTTTTCTTGGTCGGAACAGTGGTGTTTTTCTCAATCAGCTTGGTGGTCACACCGCCGAGGGTTTCAATACCAAGAGACAGAGGTGTAACGTCGAGGAGCAAAACGTCTTTGACGTCGCCCTGAAGGACCCCACCCTGAATTGCAGCACCGATAGCTACAACTTCGTCAGGATTTACACCTTTATGCGGGTCTTTGCCGAAGATCTCTTTTACTTTTTCCTGAACTTTAGGCATCCGGCTCATACCACCAACGAGGATAACCTCATTGATTTCTGAGGGGGAGAGCCCGGCGTCTTTCAACGCAGTTTTACAGGGACCGACGGTCCGCTCAATAAGATCCTCTACGAGGGTTTCAAGTTTGGCACGAGACAGCTTGAGGTTCAAGTGTTTCGGGCCGGATGCGTCTGCGGTGATAAACGGCAGGTTGATGTCGGTCTCTTTAGTGGAAGAAAGTTCCATCTTGGCCTTTTCAGCCTCTTCTTTCAGCCGCTGCAGTGCCATCTTGTCACCGCGCAGGTCAATGCCCTGCTGACGTTTGAACTCGTCTGCCATCCAGTTGACGATACGCATATCGAAGTCTTCACCACCAAGGAATGTATCACCGTTGGTAGATTTTACTTCAAACACACCGTCGCCAATCTCAAGGATAGAGACATCGAAGGTACCACCACCGAGGTCAAATACAGCGATTTTCTCTTCACCTTTCTTATCAAGCCCATAAGCCAGAGAAGCTGCGGTCGGTTCGTTGATAATCCTCTGTACGTTCAGCCCTGCAATCTTCCCGGCGTCTTTGGTAGCCTGACGCTGAGAATCGTTGAAGTAGGCAGGGACGGTAACAACTGCTTCGGTTACCGGTTCACCGAGATACTCTTCAGCGGTCTGCTTCATCTTGCCCAGTACCATGGCGGAAATTTCTGCAGGACGATAATCCCTGCCTTCCACTTCCACATTTACGGCACCATTTTTACCCTCAACAATCTTGAAAGGGCTGATGTCAATGGAACGCTGTACCTCAGCGTCACTGAACTGACGTCCGATAAGACGTTTTACCGCATAGAGCGTACGGGTCGGGTTGGTGACAGCCTGACGCTTTGCCACCTGGCCAACGAGACGTTCACCATTATCTGTGAAAGCGACAACAGACGGTGTCGTTCGATTTCCTTCAATGTTGGCGATTACTTTTGGTTCACCGCCTTCCATAATTGCCACACAGGAGTTGGTAGTCCCGAGGTCAATGCCAATAATTTTACCCATAATTTTTCTCCTATATTTTACTGGTTATAAAAAATTTATCCATTTCAATACGCATTAAAGGTGCTCATTCTGCGCTTAAAGTCAAGGCTGCAGCTCTTGTTTCCAGCGGGTCTCAACCGTTATCCTTACCAGAAGAAACAATAACTTTTGCCGGACGCAGCAGCCGATCTTTATACCAGAAACCCTTCTCATATTCATTGACCACATGCTGTGCCGGGACTGTCTCGCTCGCCTCCATCACCAGTGCTTCCTGATGCTGAGGATCAAAGGGTTTGCCAACACTTTCAATCGGCTTCACCTCAAATTTGGCAAGGGTTGCCATCAGGCTCTTGAGAGTCATCTGCACCCCCTCAATCAGCGCCTTCTGTCTGGTTTCCGCATCTAAACCTTCCGCCGTCCCCTGGCTGACTGCCCGTTCAAGATTGTCTGTTGAGGGCAGAATCTCGCGAAAGATTGTCTCTCCGGCGTACTTCAGGCTGGCAATTTTCTCTCGCTCCAGACGTTTCTTAAAATTGTCGTTCTCTGCAGCCGACCGCAACAGCCTGTCCTTGAGACTGGCGACCTCTTCTTTTGCCTTTGCCAGCTGCGATTCAAGAGGTTCCTCTACACCAGCATCTTCTGCGGCAGTACCGGTGAGCGGTTGCTCCGCACCTTCCTGCGTCGGATCGCTCTTTGCCTGCTCCATCCCTGGAGTATCATTTTCTTTCTCTATTTTACTCATGTAACCTCCTGCCCGATTCATTCAATAAGTTGTTTAACATTTCACCATTAACAGGGGGAAAAATAAGTAAGGGTCAGTCTTTGTCAAGAATTGGCAAAGGAAAAAACGAGAGCCAGTCTGAGGAGAAGGAAGAGGGGATTTTATGAGAAAAGCAATCGGATCCTGTGGTTTTCATCTCGCATTGACCAACGCCATTTGAATAGCCAGGAGAGAAATGAAGTCTCTATCCGGCATATTTTTAAAAGAGATTTACAGATTGCAACAGATATATTGTTTTCTGCAGAAAAAATCTGATATTTTCTACCTGCCCGCTGAGACCACATCTCTGTGACCACAGGGGACAGCAACTGCCGTTGTTTGATTCCCCTGGATCTGTGGTAGAATCTATCTCTAAAGGAGACAAGGCACCCAGGCAGAAAACGAGGTGAAGATATTATTACAGGGTACCCTGCCGTGTCCCTTGAAGAAGAACCTTGCTTTTCGTTCATATTCAAGGCACAGGGGAAAATTTACCGCAGACATAACTTTGATATCGGAGTCTGGCACTTACCTCCGAGGATAATTTTTTGACTGTAACGAAGAAGAGAGGCAAAAGACTGGTTATTTCGATCTTCCCTGTAAGTTAGATCAATTTTTTCTCCGCCTGAGCCTGAATAGCAGTAATTGCCACGGTGTTCACGATGTCTGTGACTACACAGCCACGGCTGAGGTCGTTTACCGGTTTATTCAGGCCCTGCATAATAGGACCGATAGCCACAGCACCGGCCGAACGCTGCACAGCTTTATAGGTATTGTTGCCGGTATTGAGATCAGGAAAGATAAAGACAGTCGCCTTTCCGGCCACTTTACTGTGCGGCATTTTCGTTTTGGCAACTATGGGGTCAACCGCTGCATCATACTGAATAGGCCCTTCAAGCAACAGATCAGGCGCCAGCTTGTGAGCAATCGCTGTTGCCTTTTTAACTTTCTCAACCTCTTCGCCAATACCGGATGTTCCGGAAGAGTAGGACAGCATGGCGACATAAGGTCTTATTCCGAACAGCACAGCTGTTTTTGCAGATTCAATTGCTATCTCAGCAAGCTGTTCTGCTGTCGGCCGGGGATTAACGGCACAGTCACCGTACGCCAGCACCCGGTCATCAAGACACATGAAAAACACTGACGACATAATTGTGCTGCCGGGTTTCGTTTTTACAAATTCAAGAGAAGGCCGCACCGTGTTAAGTGTAGAGTGAACCGCACCAGACACCATGCCGTCCGCATCCCCTTTATAAACCATCATGGTCCCGAAGTAATTGACGGCTGACATCACATCCCGGGCATTATCCGGCGTAATCCCCTTATGTTTTCTCAGTGCAAAATAGGTTGCAGCATAGTCATCAAGAAGATCCGAATCTACCGGATCAATAATTTTAACACCCTCAAGAGCCAGACCAAGACTTAAAATCTTGCTTTTGATCGCATGAACCCTCCCAAGCAGGATAATCTCCACCACCTCCCGATGAATAAGGATTTCCGCCGCCCGCAATATCCGCTCATCTTCCCCTTCAGGCAATACTATCGTCTGTTTAAAAGCGCGGGCACGCTTGACCAGACTAAATTCGAACATCTTCGGGGTGGTAAACAGTAAACTGTACCCAACAATTTTTTTTCTTAGCTCCGTCGTATTCACACTGGACTCAAACAGCCCCAGGCCAGAGGCGATTTTCAGTGTCGAATCAGGGCTGATAGAGTTGTGAATAGCGGTTATCTTCGTCGCTGTGGTAAAGGTATCCTCCTTCACGCTAAGGATAGGTACCAGGTCGTCAGTCCCGAGGAGAAGATTGCGCAGACTTTCGTCAGGTTCCAGATATCTGGTAAGGACCATGCCGCCGATATTGGGCATGTTTGACGACCGGGATGCGGCCAGCATGCCGAGAATAACATCAACCCGGTCAACCGTGGTGATAATGAGATTATCGTTCTCGATTGTTGGCAATAAATTTTTTAAGTTCATTGCCGCGATAACAAAACGGGACACCGGTTTATTCAACAGCTGGCTGCCATAGATTACTGTCGCGTCCAGCGCCCTGGCAATCTCAGCCATTGTCGGTCGGTCAAGGGCCTCTTCAAAAGGGATCGAATAGATCAGCTCTATTTGATTCTGCAACCTGTCCTGAAGAGCCTGCAACATATCCTGCTGCAGGCTGGTCGGAGTTCTGTTGACGATGAGCGCCAGAATTTTCGACCCTTTTTCCGCGAAAGATTCCAGAGCAAACCGGCACGACTGAACAACACCTTCAACAGATCCCTGGTGCGCATTAGTAAGCATCAACACCGGGCAATTCAGATTGTTGGCAATTTCAACGTTGAGTTCAAACTCAAAGGCTGCCGAGTCGCTGGCAAAATCTGTACCCAGGCAGAGGACGAAATCAAACTCGTCTTCCAGATTTTTATAGCGTTCAAGAACCCCCTCAAGGAGTTTGTCATTTTTTTTATCCGCAACGAGTGTCCGAGCTTCGTCAAAGGTATAGGCATACATCCGACGATACTCAATATCAAGATTGTAATACGTTGAGAGCAAATGGAGAATATTATCTTCCCCATCGGTACCATATTCCGTGTTGATTATCGGACGGAAAACAGCGACACGTCCCAGGTTTCGTACGAGAAACTCCATCACTCCAAGGGCCACCAGAGAGATGCCACTGTTAGGTTCCAGCGCAGTAATATATAAATTTTTCGACATTGATTATCCTTAACGAAGCCATAATGAGACCTTGAATAATATTGTATTTCGTTCATATTCGAGGCACAGAAGAAAATTTACCGCAGGGATATTGTTTCGCAGAAATATTGTTTATATATACTGAAGAAGATGGGCGAAAAAACAGATTATTCAAGATCCCCTTTTGTTTGCTCTCTTTACGCATAGTATATGCAGATATCACTCAAAAAGAAGAGAGCATGAATTTATTCAAGGTCCCCATTTATCACCAAGGCAGCCTTATCCTTGCGCTTCGTCTGCATTTACCGCCTTTCCAGCGACGTTTACCATACCCTGCAGATACGTGTAGAGTTTTCCTCCTTTTGATTGTCTTTGTCAATCCAGTCATAGACCTTTGCCTGACAAATGTTTTTTTTGCAGAGGTAAATCGACATTTTACAGTCTCAGCTGACCCTCCAGGTCGGAGCCTCTTTCGTACGGCCTGCAATGCTTCAATGCTTTTTGGGTGACCTTTTCTGTAAATTCCCGTCTGACAGCCGCTGTGCCCTGAGCATTACAAGAATCATATTCCTTT
>Ga0172378_10002357_pt1 | contig 17690 bp, 10 predicted proteins | sample GrowelOW332metaG_FD_119755 | JGI IMG/M metagenome (GOLD analysis project Ga0172378, IMG submission 119755) | Groundwater microbial communities from an aquifer near a municipal landfill in Southern Ontario, Canada - Pumphouse #3_1 metaG | ecosystem: Environmental > Aquatic > Deep subsurface >... | reverse complement strand
GCTTACTTTGCCGGAAATTAAGATTCCGCTTATTGCAGTGCAATGTCCTTGCTAAAAAACATAATGTAGTAAATTGGCAAATAAGTTATGCAACCTTCTTGCTTTACTTCACGAGCATTTGAAAGGACAAAACCTTTTTTAATATTATACTGCTTGTCCTCTACAAAATGATTCAACGCACTATGAACTGAATAATCTTTGCCTGATTTTATTTCAAGTGGAACTACAGACAAAGAAGAGTAATCATCAATAAGAAAATCAACTTCACCCTTTGTCTTATTGTCGTAATAAAATAAATTATTGCCATGAGCATTTAATTCCTGTGCAACAACAGACTCGTAAACAGTGCCAAGATTTATACTTTTTTCATCAGACATAATTGCATTTATATTTGTGCTGTACAAAATATTTGTAAGAAGGCCAACATCATTTAAATAAAGTTTTAGAAGATTCTTTGTGCAAGATTCAATCAATGGAAAAACTGGAGTTGAAATTACTTTTACATCAAGAGTAATTCCTGCTGAAATTAAATAATCAAATTCATCTTCATAATCAGAAAATCGCTTGCCTTTTTTTCCTTCAATATCTTTTACAACAATTCTCTTTTTTTTATTTTCCAATGTTGAAGGAACAAGGTCGTATATTCTTTTTATCTTTAACTTATTTTCCTTATCATACTTAGAAGCGTCCATACCGTAGTACTCGTGAATTTCATTTTGAATATTTCTTACTTTAACAATGTTCTTTTCATTAACAAAAGTCTGAACACAATCTGGAAGACCGCCAACTAGAAGATACTTTTTAAACAGATCAAGCATTTTGTTGTGAGTTGATTCATCAAGACTTTCTTTTGCTAAGAATTTTTTTTTCATCACACCTATTGCCAAAGAGCCAACGTTGTTTGCAATAAGAAATTCTTCAAAATCAAGAGGATACATTCGTCTTACTTCTATGCTGCCCATTGGAATTGATGAAGTGTTAGAAAGTGTCACTCCTAAAAGTGAACCGCTTGCAATGTAAGTAAACTTGTCATCTTGTTTTAAAAACTTGAGCATTGTTAGAAGATTTGGATAAGATTGAATTTCATCTAAGAACACAAGAGTATTTTCTTTTTGCTGCATGTTTGCTCCATGCAACACACTCAACTGTAAATAAAAATCATCAACTGTTTTTATATTTTCAAAAAGCTTTGGGCCAAGAGAATCTTCCAAGAGATTTAATTCTATGTAATTTTTGAATATTTTTTTACCAACATAACGGACGGCATAAGTTTTTCCAACTTGACGCGCACCATCTATGACAAGAATTTTATTTGAGTCTGATTTTAAATATAATTCAATAAATGAATTTATCTTCCTGTAAAGCATATCAACCTCTTTTTTCTATTGGTTGACTATATTTTACACTTTTCTATATAAATTTACCACTAAAAACTACACTTTTCCATATATTTTAGTGCATAAAAACTACACTTTTCTATATAAATTCAGCACTAAAAACTACACTTTTCCAATTTTCACTTTTTTATCTTGCACGAGCCGCATGAATTGCAACTGCCGCACATTCCGCAAGAAGAACAGCAGCCACAACTTAAGGACCTGCCCTTCTTATGCGAGCGAATAATAAAAACTACAGCCGCAACAACCCACGCTGCAACCAAACCAATAATCACTATGTCTGTAATTTTCATTATTCACCTCCTATCAGGAAACAGATTCCTCCACTATGGTCGGAATGACACTTTACACTAAAACAAGCGCGCTATGTTGAACACAACACATGCCATAAGCCAGGCAACTACGCACTGGTACAAAACAATGAGCAAAGTCTTGCCAAGCCCCAGCTCTTTTTTCATAGTTGAAATTGTAGCAACACAAGGCGTATATAATAGAACAAATGTTAAGAAAGAAAGAATTGCAGGAATTGTCTTGAACAGAACCAAGAATCCCTGGCCGCCAGACAACATTCCTATTGTGCTAACGACAGCCTCTTTTGCAGTGAAGCCCGCGATCAACGCAGAAACAATTCTTCCGTCGCCTAATCCTATTGGTTTAAACAACGGTGCTATCAAGTTGCCAATGTGTTCCAAAATGCTAACGTTGTTTTCTACACCCGCTGTTATAAAAATAAGCCTGTTGTTGTACGCCTGCAGGAACCACACAATAAGCGTCGCTAAGAAAATTACAGTGAACGCCCTTGTTAAAAAGTCCTTTGCTTTTTCCCACATCAAAAGGCCTACGCTTTTTAAAGAAGGCATTCTATAATTTGGAAGCTCCATTACAAACGGAACTGGATTGCCTTTTATAAAAACCTTGCCTAAAATTACAGCTGTTACAATTCCAAGAAGCACTCCGCCTAAATACAAGCAGATAATTATTAAAGCCTGCTGCCACCAGTTGAACGCCCCGCAAGTAACTATTGTAGAATAGACAACCGCTTTTGCAGAACAGCTTATGAACGGAATTAATGCAATTGTGATTTTTCTGTCTTTTTCTGAAGCAAGTGTTCTTGTGCTCATAATGGCAGGGACAGAGCAGCCAAAGCCTACAATGATTGGAACAAAGCTTCTTCCAGAAAGGCCTATTTTTCTTAACGGCTTATCCATTAAAAATGCAACACGCGCCATGTACCCTGAATCTTCAAGAAGCGAAAGAAACAAAAACATTATCACTATATATGGAAGAAGAGAAACTACAGCTCCAAGCCCGCCAACCAAGCCTTTTTCAATCAAGTCAACAACGGCTGCGTTTGTGCCAAAATTTGTAAGACCCTTTACAATGACGGCACCAAGTGAATCCAGCCCTAATGTGATTAAATCGCCTAGAACTTTTCCGAACACTTCAAAAGTCAAAATGTAAATTGCGACCATTATCAGCATGAACAACGGAAGAGCGCCCCACTTGTTTGTAAGGACCTTGTCAATTTGCTCACTGCGTTTATGCTCTTTGCTTTCCTTTGGTTTTACAACACATGCAGCGCTTACTTTTTCTATAAAGTCGTATGTCATAGAAGCGACCGCCGCATCTCTGTCTAGCTTTGTGTCGTGCTCCATTTCTACAATGCTGTGCTCAAGAAGCTCCTTTTCGTTTTTATCAAGGCCAAGCTTGTCCGCAAAATCTGTGCCTGAAATAATTAAGTTCATAGCGCAGAACCTTCCGCTTATTCCAAGCTTTTCACTATGGTCGGAAATCAAATGGATTGCAGAGTGGATGCATCTGTGGACTGGACTGTCCTGCTCACAAATATCTGTTACTGTTGGTTTTATTTTTTTTGAAGCAGTGTTGACTACAGTTTCTATAAGCTCTTCAACACCTTCATTTTTAGAAGCTGAAATTGGAACAACCGGGCAGCCAAGCATCTCTGACATTTTTTGAATATCAATTGTGCCGCCGTTGTTACGAACTTCGTCCATCATGTTCAAAGCAATTACCATTGGAACGTCAAGCGACATAAGCTGTGTTGTAAGATAAAGATTTCTTTCTATTGTAGTTGCATCAACTATATTTATAATTCCATCTGGGTGGTCGTGAAGAATAAAATTTCTTGTTACAATTTCTTCTTCTGTGTAAGGGCGCAATGAATAAATGCCAGGAGTGTCTACAACAACGCAGTCTTTTTTGCCACGCACCTCTCCGCTTTTTGAATCAACTGTAACGCCTGGAAAATTTCCAACGTGCTGATTTGATCCGGTAAGCTGATTGAATAAAGTTGTCTTACCGCAGTTCTGATTTCCTACAAGGGCTAACTTCATACGCTTTCCACCTCTATATTTTTTGCTTCATCTTTTCTGATTGTAAGCTCGTAACCTCTAAGGCGGATTTCTATTGGGTCGCCCATTGCCGCAAACTTTACAACATGAACTTTTGTGTTTGGAATTAAGCCCATGTCCAATAAACGGCAGCGAAGTATTCCTTTGCCACCCACCTTTTTTATAACAACATCTGATGCCACTTTTGCATCTGCAAGCGTCATATATTCTCCTTGCTATTAGTTAGTCTATGCTAACTATCATAATGAAATACAAAGCCAATGTCAACTATAAAAAAGCTATGTCTATTATGTGATTGTCGCCATTACGACAGAAGTAGAGGAATCTGTTTTTTGAGAAGTGCTTATCATAATATAGGATGAAAAGAATTTAGGTTTATTTTATATAACTATAGTATCTTTTTATAAAACAAAAATATGCAATTTCTTATTTCTTTACGATTTTAATAGAATAATAGTAATATTTATGTATAATCAAATCAGAGGAAATTATTATGGATTTTGATTCTATTAAGCATCATTCTTTTGACAATTACTGCTATCCTTTGAGCAAGGACAAGCTTGAAATAAATTTACAAACTGGAAAAGACATTACAAAAACATTTATAATTTGGGGCGATCCTTTTGCGTTTGGAATAATGGGAGGAAAAGAAAAATGGCAGGGGCAAAAAACTGAGATTACAAAAAAAGTAGAACTTCAAAAATTTTTATTTTGGTCAATTGAAGTGGCACCTGAATTTAAAAGATGCCGCTATTATTTTGAACTACATGCAGAAAATGAAACTTACTTTTATTGCGAAGACGGCTTTTATTCACCTGAACAGTTCAACGCAATTTCATATCAACCTGAATGTTTTATTTTTCCATGGATGAATTCCGCTGACATTAGCACTCCACCTAGCTGGGTAAAAAACACTGTGTGGTACCAGATTTTTCCTTCACGTTTTAACAGAAGTCTTACTGCGAACGTAGAACAAAATAATAATTTAAAGAAGTGGGGAACTTCAAATCAGAAGGTTTCAAACTACGATGAATTTGGCGGCAACATAAAAGGCATTACAGAAAAGCTTGACTATCTTGCAGACCTTGGTGTAACTGGACTTTATTTAAATCCAATAAACAAATCTAGAAGCCAGCACAAATACGACACTACTGACTACTTGGAAGTTGACCCTTCTTTTGGGACTAAAGAAGAAATGAAAACTCTTGTTAAGGAAGCGCATAAAAGAAATATAAAAATAATGCTAGATGGAGTTTTTAATCATTCAGGCTGGGACTTTTTTGCATGGCAGGATATTTTAAAGAACAGGGAAAAGTCTAAATATGCAGACTGGTACATGATCAACGACTTTAACTTTCCTTCAACGCCAAGCGACAGTTCGGCCAAGGGAAAATTTTACGCGTTTGCTTTTTGCGACCCAATGCCAAAGTTCAACACAAACAATCCAGAGCTTAGGAATTATCTTTTAAATGTATGCGAAACTTGGGTAAAGGAATATGACATTGATGCACTTCGTCTTGATGTTGCAAATGAAATATCTCACGTGTTCTGCAAAGAGCTTCATAATAGAATGCGCTCTATAAAAAAAGATTTTTACATAGTTGGAGAAATATGGCACAACGCTCTTCCGTGGCTAAGGGGAGATGAGTTTGACGGAGTAATGAATTATCCTCTTGAAAATTCAATTCTTAACTTTATCACAACAGAAAAAATGAACGCAATTGATTTTGAAGAAGAAGTTAACAGATGTCTTACAATGTATTTTAAACAAACAGAAGAATCACTTTTAAATCAAATGGACAGCCATGACACAATTCGTCTTGTTACAAAAGTTGGCTCTGAAGAAAAAGCAATGCAAGCTCTTATGATTCTTTTTTCAATGCCAGGTTCTGCTTGCATTTATTACGGAACAGAAGTAATGCTTCAGGGTGAACACGATCCAGACTGCAGAAGATGTATGCCTTGGAAAGAACTTGATAAAGGAAAATTCAACTCAGAGATTTCTTTTATGAAGGAACTTATTGCGTTAAGAAAAACAAATCCTGCTCTTTACGGATACAACGTTCAGTTCATTTCTGAAGGCGACTACAAGAACAGTTTTTCTAGAATTGTCCATATAAAAAAGACAAGCGATGATAATTCAGAAACATTAGATATAATTTGTAACTTTGAAAAGAAATCTTTTAAGGTAAAAGTAGACAGCAAAAAAATTGTTTTCTCTAATAACTTTTCAGATGGAATGTTAGGCGAAAACGGGTTTATTGTTTACAAATAAGGTGATAAAATGTCACCCTATGAAAAAAATAACAGCTAAAGATTATGTTTTTATAGCGTCAATGCTCTTTGGGCTTTTCTTTGGAGCAGGCAATTTAATATTTCCAGCATATCTTGGGCAAATGTCTGGTAAGAATTTTATTCAGTCAGCGGCAGGCTTTTTAACAACAGGTGTGGGGCTTCCGCTTCTTGGAATAATTGCAATGGGCATTTCACAAAGCTCAAGCCTTATGGAAATGGCAGGACGAGTTTCTAAAAAATACGCCTTTGTTTTTACAATAGCGCTCTACCTTACAATAGGACCATTCTTTGCAATTCCTAGAACAGCGACAGTTTCTTTTTCTGTTGGAATAGAGCCGTTGCTAAATGAAAATTCAAATGCGTCTTTATTTCTTGTGCTTTTTTCTTTTGTGTTTTTTGCTCTTGCGCTTTTCTTTTCACTTAGGCCTTCTAAAATAATGACATGGGTTGGAAAAATTCTTAACCCAATATTTCTTGTTCTTTTAGGAATTCTTGTTGTCACGGCAATTATAAATCCTATGGGGAACGCTTTTAACATTGAGCCTTCTGCGGAATATGCCACTCAAAGTTATTTTAAAGGATTCATGGAAGGCTACAACACAATGGACGCGCTTGCTTCACTTGCATTTGGCATTGTTGTGATTAACGTAATAAAAGGTTTTGGAGTAGAAAGCCCTTCTGAAATTGCAGTTGATACAATGAAGTCTGGACTTTTTAGCATGATTTTAATGGCGGCAATTTATGCGGCCCTTATTTTAATTGGCGCACAAAGCCGTGGGGTTATGGAAGTAAGTTCAAACGGTGGAGTGGCGCTCGCTCTTATTGCGGAGCACTACTTTGGAAAAGCCGGAGCAATCTTGCTTGCCGCAATGATTACATTTGCCTGCTTAAAAACTGCAATTGGGCTTATAACTTCATGCAGCGAAATGTTCTCACTTTTTTCTAAAAACAAAATTGGCTACAAAACATTCGCCGTTATTTTTAGCATAGTTTCTTTTGCCATTGCAAATCTTGGGCTGAACAAAATTATTGAATATTCAATTCCAGTTCTTATGCTTTTATACCCTCTTGTAATTACAATTATTCTTTTAAGCATAACAGGAAAACTTTTTTCATATTCGCCTTACATCTTCCGCTCTGTAACATTTGCTACATTTATTGCGGCCTGCTTTGACTTTTTAAATGCGCTTCCTGCAAACGCAAAAAATGTTCTTCATGTTAACGGATTAATTTCTTTTGCCGGCAAATACCTGCCGTTCTTTTCTATTGGCATGGGCTGGATTGTACCTGCGGCAATAGGGCTTGCGGTTGGAATAATTTTATTCATCATTAATAAGAACAAGCAGAAATAAAAATATGTCCGTAAATTAAGTGATGAGTAAAAGTGTCATTGCGAAGAACGTAGTGATGTGGCAATCTCTTATACAAATAGGCATTTTTTGTAAAACAGATTCCTCCACTGCGGTCGGAATGACAGAATTCACTATATTTACGGACGCAATTTATTTGTTAGCCGCAAGCACTACTGAACATCTGGCGGGAACTGTAATAGTTCCGTCTGCTATTGAAGTGCCTTCGTATGAAGTGAAAACCAACGGCATATTGCAGCCTTCTGGTATTTTAACAGTTACGCTTTCTGTAGAAAGATTGTGAAGAACAAACGCTTTTTCTGTTTCACATTCCATCACCCAAGAAGAGATTTCTGTTTTGCCTGTAGAAACTGGAGCAAGCCTGCCTTTATACAAAGCAGGGTGTGAAGTTTTTACACGGATAAGACGCCTGTAGCAAGTGAACACAGAATCGCTGTCTTTGATTTGTTCTTTTAAAGGAACAGCCTTTCTGTTGTAAGTTGTCATTAAAGAATCTTCCCAAGTGCATTGCATTTTGTCTTTTCCAGGGGCAGCCCATAAGAAAGGTGAACGGCGAGCAGGGTCATTTGTTCCTCCGTTCATTCCAATTTCTTCACCGTAGTAAATAAAAGGAACACCTTCTGCAAGTATGTACATTCCGGCAGCAAGTTTTTCCATGCTGGTGTCCATTCTAAGAATTCCTGCAGTTCTGTTCTGGTCATGGTTTGTTAAGAAAGGAGCATCTACATAATCAGCGTTTGCTTCCTTATAACGAGTGTAATCGTTGAACAAAGAATTCGCTAGATTGTTGTTCCCATCATTGCAAGCCTTTACTGCGTCAAAGATTTTTGTTCCCATGTCAAAGTGGAAGTCTGAATACAAAGAAGCAATATAAGCCGCGCGTGTTGAAGTAGGTTCCCAAACTTCGCCAACTGTCATGCAGTCAGGTTTTATGCTTCGGTCGTAGTCAATCAACTCCTTCCAAAACGCAACGCCTTTTTCTACAGAATTTTCACCGCTTGGAATTTTAGCCGCATTGTAAACGTGGCCAGCAGCATCGTACCTAAATCCTGCAACTCCTTTGTCCATCCAGAACTTCATGATTTTTTTAAATTCATCACGAACAGCCTGTGTGTCCAAGTTAAAGTCCGGCATTCCACCATCAAACAAACCAGCGTAGTAATATCCGCCTGTAGATTTGTTCCAAACTTTGTGCCCCCAAATTTTCTGATTTATATTGAAACGAGTGTCGTCTTCGCTAATCCATCTGTACCAATTACGGTAAGGGCTTTCTGGATTGCGAGATTCTTGGAACCATGTTGTGTATGTTGAAGAATGATTGCATGTCATATCTAGAATTACACTTATGCCGCGCTTGTTGCATTCAGCAACCATGTTTTCAAAATCTGCCATTGTTCCGTAGTCAGGGTTCACATCGTAATAATCATCTACATTGTAGCCATGGTATGTTTGCGATGGATAAATTGGCAAGAGCCAAATGCCTGTTATTCCAAGGTCAGTTGTTGTTGCGTCATTTCCATCATTCAAGTAGTCAAGCTTTGCTGTAATTCCATTAAAGTCGCCATAGCCGTCGCCGTTGCTGTCTGCAAAAGAGCGCACAAAAAGACTGTAGTAAACGCCTTCCCGTGGGCTGTCAGCTTCCCTTACAACTGGTGCAAGAGAAGCTGTTGCTTTTTCTGGACTGAATGAGGCCTCTGCTTTTGTTGAGCTGCAAGCAACCGCGAGTAAAGCAAGAGCAAAAACAGGAAGCGCGTTTTTAATCAGTTTAAACATTAACAAATTACTCCTTTCCGCCAGTGCCAGCTAAAGACTGAAGCAAAGACTTCTGTCCTAGTACAAATAGAATTGTAAATGGAACTGCAACAAGAAGAGCTCCGGCCGCGAACATAGTAAAGTTATCTGCAGAACGTCCGCTTATCATTTCATACAAACCAACTGCAAGTGTTTTTTTATCATCGCTACGAAGAATAAGTTTTGGGAATATGAAGTCCATCCACGGTCCTGTAAAGCTTGTTAGTGTAAGAAATACAATTTCCGGTTTTGCAATAGGAATCATGATTTTGCGGAATGCTTGGAATGGAGATGCTCCGTCAATGTAAGCCGCCTCTTCATACTCTTTTGATATTGTGTCAAAGTAGCCCTTCATAAGCCATGAGTTAAACGGAATGCTGCCCGCCGAATATACCAAGACAAGCCCCCACAGCGAGTTAAGAGCATTTAGCTTCCATAGAATAACATACGTTGCTATCATTCCAATAAAGCTTGGGAACATTTGCAGTATTACCATAGAAGCCATAACTGTTTTTTTGAACGGGAACAGGAACCTTGAAAAAATGTAGCCTGCCAAAGTGCAAAGTATAACAGTAAGAATAGTATTAGCACACGCTACAAACAAAGTATTTAAATACCATCTTTTGTAATTTGTTCCATGAACATCTGTTGTGCCTTTTACAAGATCGTCTGGATTTGTAAGAAGCCTCTGATATTGGTAAAGAGAAGGCTCTTTTGGAAAAGGCACTATTGAAGTTGAAGCAAGCGAATTTGATTTTGTAAAAGAAGAGCTTACAGTAAATGCAATAGGATACAATACAAGAATTGCTTGTATTACCAAAACAATTGTTAAGAAAAACGCAGCTAAAGAATTGCCTGTTATTTTATGTTGTTTCATATTTCACTTTCCTTAAAAGATTTTGTACGCATAAAGTTGTACAACGCGAATGGTACAAGAACTATAAATACCAAAATAGAAAGAACAGAAGCAAGGTTGTACTGGTTTGGTGTGTTCATAGTCAGTTTATAAATCCAAGAAATAAGAATATCTGTTGAACCTGCCTGTGTTGCAATTGTATCAGATACGTTTGGTCCGCCGCCTGTAAGGAAGAATACAGCTCCAAAGTTATTTATGTTTCCTGCGAACTGCATAATTAGAATTGGCTTAAGCTGTCTCATAACTAGCGGGAATGTAATGCTCTTAAACTGCTGCCATTTATTTGCGCCGTCAATTGTTGCCGCTTCATACAATGATTTTGAAATTGCAGTCATGCTGCTTGTTGTTAAAATCATACTGTACGGGAATCCAATCCAGACATTCACAAGAATAAGCGTAAGTTTTGCCATTTTTGGATCAGACAGCCACGGAATTGGTTTTGTAATAAGCTGGAAGTATTGAAGCATTCTGTTTATAGGTCCGAATGTTCCGTTCAGCAAGTTTGCCCATACAAATAAAGAAAGCATCTGTGGAATTGCATACGGAAGAATAAATACTGTTCTATAAAATCCAGGAAACTTAATTCGCTTGTCTTGAAGAACAACCGCAAAGAAGAAACCTACAAAGAAGCAAGTGAATGTTGAAAAAACTGCCCACACTAATGTCCAAAGAGCTACACGCCCAAAGGAGCTTGTCCAAGAGCCTCCAACTTTTGAGTTGAACATTGTTTTAAAATTCTCAAGTCCAACCCAGTCAACTAAGTTTTTAGGCGGAATATGATCAGGTGAAGAATAGTTTGTAAATGCAACTAATATTGAAAACACTAGAGGTATTACTGTAAAAATTGCCACCATCAATATACAAGGTAAAATGCCAATTGAAGGAAATGAATGTTGTGAAATATTATTTCTAGTTTCCATTTTTGACGGATATTTTCCATTTTTAATTATTTGCTCAGCACTTTTTTTTGCGCTTCTAACATTAAAAACGTATGTAATAATAAAGATTGCCAAGACAACCAGAGTTATAATTCCAGTTATCATCATAAAAATTGAATGGTCTTTTAATTTTATAGGCAGCTCCGGGTGAGGATCGCCAAGTGTAATAAGACCTTTAACACTGTTAAATATTGAACTGCAGTTAAGAAGAATTATGACTTCAAAAGCCATAAGAATAAAACCACGTAAGTATTCTTTAAGAACAACAACTTGTCCAAGCCCCATAAAAATTGTAGAAAGAATTGGAGCCGTTCTTAATTTCTTAGGGTTTATTGATTTTTCCATTCCGTACTCCTAAGTTACTATAAAAAAAAGACTAGCCGGCAGCTTTTACCACCGACTAGCATTTAAAGATTAACTCTTAATTACTTTGCAGCGTCCATTGCGGCAGCAGCGGCATTAAGATCTGTAACAACATCATCACCGTCCCAAATACCAGCATAAGCAGCGTTCATAGCTGACCAGTATGTGCCCATCTGTGAAATTGTAGGCATTGGAATTGCGTTCTTTGTCTGAGCAAGAACTCCATTGCTTAAAGGATCGTTTGTTGTAATATCTACACGTGGTGGAATCTGGCTTGTAAGCTCAAACCTCTTTAAAAGGCAATCGTGGCTTGTAAGGAATTCTGCAAATTCAGCAGCTTCTGCAGGATGATCTGAATACGCGCTAACAAATGCAAGACGTACACCAGAGAATGATGTAGCAGGTTTGTTCTGTTCTGGGAATTCAGGAAGAGTTGTAATACCAAAGTCAACTCCTGATTTCTTAAAGTCAGAAATTTTCCAAGGTCCTGTAATAATCATAGCAGCTTTTCCTTCTGTGAAAGAAGAGTTACAGAAGTCGCCAGTCATATCTGCTGAAGGAACGTCTAGAATTCTTCCACGAAGACTCTGGAAATATTTAAGACCTTTAACAGCAGCTTCACTGTTGATATTGTGCTGCTTACGATCATTTCCGTTTGGTCCAAAGAGCTGTGCTCCAAATGAACTCATGAACATATATCCGTAGTAGCCGTCGCCAACTGCCCAAACAAGTGCATATTTATTTTGTGACTTGTCATTGTATGTCTTAGCAAAGTTCGCAACATCTTCCCAAGTTTTTGGAGGGTTCTTTACAAGAGCCTTGTTATAGAACAAAGCATAAGTTTCTATTCCAAGTGGATAGCCATAAACTTCACCTTCAAAAGTTGAAGCTGTTTTTGCAGCAGAAATGAAAGAGTTAAGATATGCAGCATCTGTGTTAGCAAGAACGTGTCCGCCATTTACAAGAGCGCCAATATGATCATGTGGTGCTACGAAAATATCAGCACCAACTCCAGCAGGACCGTCAAGCTCAATTTTTGCACGTGCATCTGTAGAAGCAACTGGTTCGTAAACAATGTTTACTTTTGGATGAGTCTTCTTGTATTCCTTTGCAGCCCACATGATGTATTCCTTTTCAGGACCATCAGACTCCCAAACTTTAAGGGTTACCTTCTTTGCTTTTTTTGCAGCGAAGGCGCTTGTTCCGCACATAGCAATTGCTGTTGCTATAAGTGCCAACTTCATAATTTTTTTCATCTTTGTTCCTCCATAAGATTCTTATATTTATTCGGATTGCTCCGATAAATCACTTTGTTATTGGCAATTATTTTTCAACACAAATAACTGTCGCGGTTAGTGGCGCAAGCTTTATTTTTTTGCCCTTCACTGTAACTCCAACAGGAGCCTCTATTGCATTGCCGCCCGCCGTTTCCGAGTCAACAAAAACTTTTGCGTTCTTTAAATTTAACTTTGTGTTGATTTCTGAACTTTCTTTTCTAGCGTTGACTGCAACAATCCAAGTTTTATTTTCATCTTTAATTGAATAGCAGAACACCAAGTTGTCGTCGCTCTTTACAGGAATTATGCTTGCATTTTTTTCAAGCCATTCCGCGCTGTCGCTTCTAAATATTCCATTTGCTTTTCTTAAAGAAATAAGTCCTTTTGTGTACGCAAGAAGATTTTCATAATCATCATCTAGTGTCCAAACAATTTGATTTATATTGTCAGAAGAGTCGTAGCTGTTGCGAACAAATTTTCCTATGCTTTCATTTGTTGCGTTTGTAAAATTAGATTTTGTTCTGCCGCGTTCCTGTCCGCCGTGCAAGAAAGAAATGCCCTGTGAAGTAAGCTCAAAGAAGTTGCCTAATTTAATTCTCTGGATAATTTCTTTTTTATCTTTTTCATTTGCTTCGTCAAGCTTAAGGTTGTGGGCAATGCCGTCGTGCAATGTTAATCCATCATGGCAAACCAAGTACTGCAAGTTGTCGCCAGGATTATCTGCCCTGTAGTTCACAACAGGATTACCAATAATGTTACGGAAAAGTTTTTCTGCGTCAGAGCCTTTGTTTGTAATAAAGCCACGGCCTGTTTCATTAAAGCCGCCAGCTTTTATTAAATCGCGGAACTCATCATTAAATGCCGCAACACTGTTTGTCTTTGACATGTAATTCTGATCCATTCCAACAGTGTTTTTTGGACCGTTGTACATCTTCCATGCCTCGCCTTCAAAAAGAACAGACGGGTTCAATTTTGAGCAGGCATTGTACGAATCTTGTACGGAGGAAGATTCCATAAGTCCCATAATATCAAAACGGAACCCGTCTACTTTGTAATTTTCAACCCAGTAACTTGTCGAATCAACAACAAGGCGCTTCATCATCTTACGTTCTGTAGCAGTGTCATTGCCACAACCAGATGCGCCCTTTAGTTTTCCTGCATCGTCAGTACGGAAATAATAGCCAGGAACTATGTCGTCAAGAAATTGGGTAGAAGCCATATGATTATATACAACGTCTAAAAGAACACCGATTCCAGCCTTATGGCATTCGTTAATCAATTCACGGAGTTCTCTTACACGGCAGTAAGGGTCAGAAGCATCTGTTGCATACCAACCTTCTGGAGTAAAATAATTATGCGGGTCGTATCCCCAGTTGTAATTATTTCCATTCACACTTCCAGAATCTTCATAAGCTTTATTTGTTTCATCGTTATAATAAAAATTAACTACAGGCATTAACTGAACATGTGTAATTCCAAGCTCCTTTAAGTAAGGAATTTTTTCAATGAATGCCTTGTAAGTGCCACGCTCCGCTTTTACATTAGAGTCTGGGCTAATTGTAAAGTCACGGACAGACATTTCGTAAATTACAGCGTCTTCTCTTTTTGCAAGATTTACATAAGGCGCCATGCCATCTTTTGGAAGAGCCTTTGCACTTTCCATATTTACAACAGCCGCCCTGCCAACTCCGCCTTTGCCTTTAAAAGCCGCCATTGATTTTGCATAAGGATCAAGAACAGTTACAGTTCCTTTTGAATTTTGCAAAGTAAAATCGTAGAAAAGCCCGTCAGGATCAACTTGTAAAAAAGTAGCAGACCACACGCCGTTTGATTCATCTTTTACCATTGCAACTGTGTAGTCAGGTTTTACAGCATTGTCTTTTTTATAAAGATTAAGTGTTGCGGAAGATGAAGTTGGTGCCCACAAGTTGAATGCAGCAGTTCCATCTTTATAACTGCAGCCAAGCTTTACACTTTCTGCAGGAGCTTTTTCATCTGCCATTTTTACAGCAAGCTTTGTGTTAACAACAGACGCGCTGCCTTGGAACACTCTGTTGCTGACTGTAAGTTTTTTGCTTATATCTGTTTTTTCAGCAAGTTTGATTGTTATTGAATCAACCATGTTGTCTTTAAAATTTTCAGAATCTTTTGTGTTATAAACTTTTTGTATTTTATAAGATTTTCCAGAATCGTCTGTTACTTCAAAACCAGAAGAGCCGCCGTCTGTGTCAATTGCATATTTTCCAGAAAGTGTAAGATTTATTTCATCAAGAGAAATTAGTTCAGCTGACTTTGCAGAAGGCTTGTACGGAAGAGCCGCGTAAGTGTTCTGGTCGCCAGAAAAAATCAAAACTTTATTTGATGTATTGATATTCCATATACGGTCGTCGTTGCAGTCTTTTGTCCAGCCACCCTGAAGACGAACAATAAGGCCTACTCCGCCGTCAGAAGAAACTGGTTTTACACCACCAGTGTCGCGTCCGTCAAAGTGAAGCCTCATGTAGCCAATGCCATCTTCCGCAGTCCACTTCTGTGTGTAGTTCCAAGCAGCCCCGCCGTCACCGCCAGGAATTGCCCATGTCCACAAGCCCCATGTGCTGTAGTCTTTATCTGCACGAACATAATAAATTACAAGTTCATCATTTGAAGGATTTAATTTTTTATCTAATTCCAAAACTTCTTTAAGGCCGCTATGAGATGCATCTTCAAAAGTTCCAGGCACACCAGATTCAGCAAATGAGAAAAACCAAATTGATGAAATTAAAAATAAAAATGTCAGTTTTTTAAAACTTATTTTTTGCATTCTATGCTCCTTAAAAAAAATAGCTGTCTTTCTAGAAAAAATAGTATTAGGAGGAAACTATTATTTATAGAAAGACTGCCGCAGCAATTTCTTTTTTTTAACTAATTACATTATCATTTCTGTTATACACTTTTGTCAAACTTATTAGTACCTTTTTTATATGTAAATCGGTTTAGTTATTACTATTTGACTATTTTTTATTACTTTTGTACTATTTTATTAAAAAAAAGCAACACTCTCTTATTTTCAAATAAGAAAATGTTGCCTTTATGTTTTCTAATTGTTGCCTTTGTTATTTTTTTATTATCACAAAATTTCTAGCTGGGACATTTGTTGGTAATGTTGTGTTTGTTGTAACAACACCAGAGCTTACGTCAATAAAATTTGCATAGTCCGTTGTGTCTGCTGAGGCAATTGTATAAGAACTATCTGTTGCATTGAAATAAACAAGGAAATCTCCTGATGTATATTTTGTTATGCCCTTTACAGGCGTTGCAGCAGCAGCGCTTGAGTTTTTGCCAAAGGCACTTGGGTTTGCCTTTCTTAGCGCAATAAGACCCTTGTATGTGTTGTAGACATCGCTGTATGTATCTTTCATAGACAAATCAATTTGATTTATTTTGTCGCTAGAAACATAGCTGTTTTCATCGCCTTGCTTTGTTCTAAGAAATTCCTGACCACCATTTATAAAAGGTGTGCCTTGAGCCAAGAGAACAAATGCCGCAGCAAGCTTGTCTTCTGCCTTTACAGTTGCAAGGCCGTCTGTTCCAATCAACGTAAACAAATTACCGCTATATGTTGTTTTGTTTTTATATGACATTGCAAGCTTGTCAAACAGAGTGTAGTTGTCATGGCATTCCACATAATGAAGTCCAAGATTAATATCGCCTGTTGAATTATGAGTGCAAGAACCACCTGTTAGGCCTGTGCAAATAGCTGCATCTTTAAATGTTCCCTGAACATGTCCCTTCTTGAACCCGCCAAATTCAGCGCCTTTTATTGCATCACGGAAGGAATCATCAAACGCACCGGCTCCTATTCCAGAAGTGCCTTTTACTGCGCTAGAAGCACCGTCAACAACGGCAGAAGTTCCTCCAGTCCAAGGCTCTCCGTATACCATTACGTTTTTATCTATTTCATAAAGAGCGTCATAAATATTTTTCATTGTTGACTTTTCAGCACAACCCATCAAGTCAAAACGGAACCCGTTAATATGGTAGTCAAGCATCCAATACTTAAGGGAATTGATTACAAACTTTTCAACCATTTTATGATTTGTAGCAATTTCATTTCCACAGCCAGAGCCGTTTGAATAAGCGCCGTCTGTAACACGGTAGAAATATTCTGGTACTGTCATGTCGTAAAGAGAGCCGTTGCCAGTTCCACTTGTATGGTTATAAACAACGTCCATATTTACAGCAATGCCCGCTTCATGAAGTTTAGCAATCATTGTACGCATATCTTGTACAGCCTTAGTTCCGTCAGTATAGTCCTTTACATAACGTCCTTCTGGAACATTGTAGTTGTATGGATTGTAGCCCCAGTTGTAAGTAGAGTCACTGTTCTTTTGCGCATAGTCAAACATTGGAAGAATCTGAACATGTGTTACGCCCAAATCTTTTAGATGAGCAATCACTTTTGTACCGTTTGCAATATCTAGAAATTTTCCAGTGCTGTCTGTTACTTCAACTCTAGACCAGTCGCGAATGTGCATTTCATAAATCACAGCGTCTGTATATGATTTAGTCTCTGTTCCTGTAGAACCAAACGGATTGTAATATCCAGCCTGAGTTCCCCAAGATGTGTCTTTTGCGCCAGCATACGTTGCGTTACTGTCAGAATTAATATCAATAATTTCAGAAGCAACAGAATCTGCGCTTGCACACTTTGACCAAATGTCACACACATCATAAGACGTTCCGTTGTTCACAATACGGTACTTGTAGTATTTGTATGATGAAATATTAACACCAGCTACTGACCAAACACCAGAGGTGCCTTTTGTCATTTCAGTTGTAGAAGCAGGAGTCGTAAGTGATGAAGAGTCAGTAAACAAGAGCAACGTAACTTTTGAAGCAAGCGGCGCCCATGTTTTAAAAGTTGCAGTTGAGTTAGAAGTTGTCACACCTAATTCTTTTACAACATCATCAGATGGAACAAATGAACCG
>Ga0172378_10002355_pt1 | contig 17693 bp, 17 predicted proteins | sample GrowelOW332metaG_FD_119755 | JGI IMG/M metagenome (GOLD analysis project Ga0172378, IMG submission 119755) | Groundwater microbial communities from an aquifer near a municipal landfill in Southern Ontario, Canada - Pumphouse #3_1 metaG | ecosystem: Environmental > Aquatic > Deep subsurface >... | reverse complement strand
TCCACAGGGCAACTGGAAAGAGGGAGATTTTCTCTTCTCTTTCTGCTCTGAAAAATATTTTTTCTACCTGACCCATTTTTTTCCTCCTCAAGTTGCATTATCAATTTGAATCCCCGTTTTTCCCTTTGTAATTAACTTCAATGTTTTCGTTTGCGTCCGTTTTATGTTCACAACCTATTTCACCTAAAATCCCTTCAACAAAATCTTTTACGCCCAAATTTTTGTTGTCTGTCACCTTGTTTGTCATGCAAATATGAGGTTAAATTAAATGTTTTTTGTCGACGTCTAAAATACGAATTATTTTTCTAAAGGTGAAATGATATAAGAAAGTATGATTGTTAAATAGAAGGTTTTTTATTAAAAAAACAAATATGGCAAAGATTTTGAATGTGTTTAGAAAAAGACATAAAAAAAAAGAAGAAGAGGCAATGACTTTGTTCTCACGAATTACTCAGGGCATCTTCTTCTACACAAACAAATAGAAGCAATTTTTTTTGTACTGTATTAAAGTTTTTTTTAGCAAATGTTTTAGTATTTTTTTGTCATAAGCACATTCGTTTATTTTGAGTGAAATGATATTGTTGTAATGTTTTTTAGTCTTTTTTCGGCATTAATGTTTGTATTAAGAGGCATTATTCTACCCATTCATTTCTGAAAGCGCTAATAAATTCAGAATGGAGTATCAATTTGCTTCCTCTAAAAGTAATGATACCACCATAAGACATTGTGAAATAATGGTATCAAATATAAACTTGTTAAAGAGTTTTTTGACCGTTTGCCTTTACCTATATTTTCTTAGTAGCTCACTTGTTGATTGTCGCAATATCTGCACTTAAGATAACATCTCAGCAATACTACAAATGTATTAATCGAGTTGTCGTTGTTTTATAATGTGTCTTAAATGCTAGTAATAGGTACGCTTGTTTACGTTTATATTAAATAACAAATACTTGAACTAAAGCAAAACTGTTTTTTACTGGAATACATCACAAAATAGTAATCATCATAATACACAAACATGTTGCATTTCTTTATCCACATCTATATAAAACAGTTCAAAATAGGAAAAGCTGCAATAGTTCTTTTCTTTTTATTTATGCATCGCAAATATATATTACAATTTAATAATATGCAATACTCTAAAATAGGCGAAAATTATTAAAATGTTGATTCTTAGATATTTATTTCATTCAGAAATACTGAAATATTAACATAAATCAATAAAAAATATTTATAAATTTATATATACATGTTTTTAGAAATAAATATTCCTTTTTTTTATTATAAAACGAGGTGTTTTATATCAATTGACCAATCTCAATCACCTCTAAATCTTTGATATCTGATTTGTCGATGGTGAATCGCAAAAGCGTACGTATTTTATGGAAACCGTACTTTCCAGCAGCACCAGGATTTAAACAAAGCGCCTTGTTTCTCTTGTCGTACATGACCTTCAATATATGGGAGTGTCCACATACAAAAAGTTTAGGCGGATTGGTGTAAATATCAGGTTTCACTTCGGGTGCGTATCTTCCAGGGTAACCACCGATATGAGTCATCCATACATCGACATCCTCAATTCTAAACCGAAGATGTTGAGGGTAGATAGCACGTAAGTCGTAACCGTCAATGTTTCCGTAAACGACACGTAAAGGCTTTATTGCGGACAATTTTTTGGCAACTTCTTCAGATCCTATGTCTCCGGCATGCCAAATCTCATCACATTCGGAGAAATATTGGCGATATTTCTCATCCCAATATCCGTGCGTGTCCGATAATAATCCTATCCGTTTCATCTCTTATTTTATTGAGGTATTTTTCTCTTTTTGAGCAAAACCTCTTACATAGTCGTAGAAAGGTAGTCCATAGATTTTGTTGAGCATTTTTCCTAAAGTTACCATGGCTACAACACTCTTTAGTTTACTGCCGGAAATGATTACTTCGAAGGTCTGGTTTTTATAGGTCTTTCGAAGTTCAAAAATCTCTTCGCTGATAAACTTATTTGTTAATCCGCCGTAAGTGTAGTGCACGTTCTCTTCATAACGTATGAAGGTGAAGTGTGCACAATCTGCTTTGAACGGAATCCAATTTCCATGTTTATAATTAAAGAGTTTGAATCCTTCTCTATACTCTTTTGTGTTAGGTTTGAACTCGTATAGCTTTTTAGAGAAGCACAAGAATATGAATTGTGAGATGGCGATAAGGAGAATAATAATTCTTATTGGAATTGAGAATTTTAGATATATAAATTCACCATAGATGGCGTATGTGATTCCTAAAATAAGCACAATTCCAGATAGTACAATTACCCATGTATAAAATAGGTTTTTCTCGCTGATCTCTATGTTTTTGAATTTCTCCATAATCTGTAAAAAAAAGAGAGTATAAAACATTGGCAGAGCCGTTTTATACTCTCTATGTTTTTTTATTTTATATCCTTTATTCTATTGATTAGTTCGTCACCTAATTCGCTCTTGACTTTGATATGGTTTAAAACTTCCAATACGAATGGGTTTTTGTGGAAGTCTCCACGAACATTTTCAAAGTCTTTGTCTTTCTCTTCTTCACTTCCGTCAACTCCGAAACTGGTTCTTATTTTGAGAGCAAATTCCTTCTTGGCATCTTCGTAAAGAATCTTATCCAATCCAACAACAGCATCTTTCCAATTCATTACTAGGTTGATGACATCCTCAATAGTGACGTTTTCGATGCTTTTGTTGAAATATTCGTTCAATTTTTTGACTGCCCAAGTCCATTCCATTGTATAGTACTCTTTGTGAATCTTGGCCAGTTTTTCATTGATCTCTTCGATTGATTTATATTCCCCGTTTTCAATATCAGACATCAGCTTCTCAATGACAGCTTTAGGCGCAATAAGACCGGCTACGTCGATCCAATCTCCAACGCCATCCAGTGTGTCTGGTTGTAAACGTTGACGGATCTCTTCAATGGTTTTGAACTTCGTATTCTCAAGTCTTTTGATAACAGAGTTGCCTAAGAATTTAGTGATACCCATGTTGTAGAGATTAATGCCATTATGAAGAGAAGAGTTTTTGATTTTTGTACTATGATAGTAGTACATCTCACAAGTTTCTCCTGTAATCAGCTCCAAAGATTTCAATATATTCAGCCCCTTCATCATCTTTTCAATGGTATACGGACTGAGCAAGTTGAAGTTTATTTGGTCTAATTTATGAGGATCTTTTCTCCTGTCACGTTTGGGCCATTTCTGAGCATCACGGATGGTTCCTACGCTACGTAGATTGGCTGCGGGAACAAGGATAGACTCGTTGTCTTTCTCTATCAAATAGGAGAATGGCAAGTTGGTCGTATCTGAGTGGTCGGTGTGTCTGCCCATTACCAATGTGAAGGCACCGATTTTAGCCGGCCAAAGGATGTAAGAATCACTGGTGGTCTTTGAACCACGTTCTACAATACCTTGGTGGATAGGACCGAGTTTGTACATGTGGTTACTCTGGTTAGATCCACTTCCTGCATTGGAGAAGGAGAACATACCAGCAATTAACAGACTGGACTTGTGGTGGGTAACCGTAAAAGGACCGGCAAACACAGAAGCTGCCTCACCATGGAAACCTTGACAGTTGCAGAAAAATAGGGTGTCTGTTGCTGAATATTGTTTTCCAATCTGGCAAGCTTGACCTACAAAACATTTGTCGATAACAGCCCCTTCAGAAATATCTGTACCTGAAGATACTATAAAGTCGTGTGCAATGACACCGATCCCGAAATGAATAGGAGCGGTCTCGTTACTGTTCAAACTACCGTTTATCAGTTCAGAACAACCTTCAAGTGTTGCGTAATCGCCTATCTTGACATTCTTAATGACTTTACAGTTGCGGATGACCACATTTTTACCGATTGAGCCCCTCTCAGATGCAACGTTATTGCTATACTCTTTGATCATGTCTCCCAATTTCTTGATGAAAACAGGTCTATGACGGTAAAGTGTCATCATATAGGCAACATGTGCTGAAAGCGTGTCACAGATAGGAACTTCACGTCCTCCGCCTTCATTCAATGGGGCTACTTCAACTCCGTTTCCGAAGGAACTCTTTCCATCAACACAGAGGAAATCCACATTATCTATGTAACTGTCGTCTCCGATGTTGTAATTGGCAATATAATCACCTATTTTGCCAATGTAAACGTTGTTTCCAATGGTGCAGTTATGCAAAACGGCATCGGTTATTCCTGAATATCTTGGAACGTTACCGTCAAGAGTATATCGTTTTTCGAAAACACCAAGTTTGATGTTTCCGGTCATGATTGTTCTTCGGATACGTAAAGGGTTGAAATTCTCTGCAACTTCAATTTTACTCCAATCGTCACTGCTACAGCATTGATGCTTAAGTGTCTCAATCTCATCTGAAGTTAGTTTTCTATATTTATTCATATATTTCTTTTTATGAAACAATGGTTTTGCTCTGAATAGATTAAATTAACTCTTCCTCATCATAAACTTGATAGAGGAAGTCGTTGTAAGGGAATCGTGTCACGTGAATCTCCTTCACCTTATTGTACAATAGGGTCTTGAACTCTTCCAAATTGGTTTTATCTTGAGCGGATATGAAAATGCAGTTTTCCTGCATCTTGGCCATCCAGGTGCTTTTCAATTCTTCCAGACTATAATTTTCTCTTGACTTAGGGGTTAAATCGTCAGCATCTTTCGGTGTGTAGGAGAATGCGTCAATCTTGTTGAAGACAAGAATGGTAGGTTTTGCCTCATTCGTTATTTCGTGAAGAGTCTTCTCTACTACGTTGATCTGATCTTCGAAAGTAGGGTTGGAGATATCCACTACGTGTACGAGTAGGTCTGCTTCTCTCACTTCGTCGAGGGTTGATTTGAACGATTCGATCAAGTCATGAGGCAATTTACGGATAAATCCTACTGTATCAGAGAGTAGAAACGGCAGGTTCTCGATGGTTACCTTTCTTACTGTAGTGTCCAAAGTGACAAAAAGTTTATTTTCTGCAAACACGTCAGATTTGCTGAGCATGTTCATGATGGTTGACTTTCCTACATTGGTATAACCAACAAGTGCTACGCGCACCATATTCCCTCTGTTCTTTCGTTGAGTGCTTTTCTGTTTGTCGATGTAGATCAACTCCTCCTTCAACCAAGATATTTTGTTGAGGATGATTCGTCGGTCGGTCTCGATTTGTGTCTCTCCAGGTCCCCTCATTCCAACACCACCTCGCTGTCTCTCCAAGTGAGTCCACATTCTGGTAAGTCGAGGAAGCAGATATTTGTACTGCGCCAACTCTACTTGTGTTTTGGCGTGCGATGTCTGTGCTCTTTTTGCAAAGATGTCGAGAATAAGACTAGTTCTGTCGAGTACTTTTATTTCAAGTTCCTTGTCAATGTTCTTGAGCTGCTTGGGAGTAAGTTCGTCATCGAAAATAACAAGACCAATCTTCTCGTCTGTATCTTCCTTTTCTTTGATGTAGGCTTTAATCTCCTGCAGTTTGCCGGGACCCACAAAAGTAACAGAATTGGGTCCGTCCAATCTTTGAAAAAAAATCTTTTGTGGATAAGCTCCTGCGGTGTCGGCAAGGAAAGCGAGTTCATCAATGTACTCTTTTGCCTTCTTCTCGTTCTGCATTTGCGTGATCAATCCCACAAGTATTGCGTTTTCCGAATATATCTCTGTTGTTTTTATGCTCATAGAAATCTTTAATGCTAAAGGAACTTTATTGTTCAATGGAAAAAAAACGAGTAAACAGGGTATTTTGTAATGCTCAGTTGTTTACTCGTTTTTTTTCTTATTTGTTTTTAGTGGACATTGCCTCTTTGATTTTTGCTTCGATCTCAGCTGCAAGTTCAGGATTGTCTCTCATGCAAAGTTTAGCAGCGTCTCGGCCTTGACCCAACTTGGAATCGTTGTAACTGAACCAAGAACCACTCTTCTTGACAATTCCGAATTCAACGCCTAAGTCGATGATTTCGCCGTTCTTCGAGATGCCTTCACCGAACATGATGTCAAATTCAGCCTTGCGGAATGGAGGTGCCACCTTGTTCTTAACTACCTTGACTCTTGTCTGGTTTCCAATGACCTCTTCACCGTCTTTGATTTGACCGATCTTTCGGATGTCCAAACGAACTGATGCGTAGAACTTCAAGGCGTTACCACCGGTAGTGGTCTCTGGGTTTCCAAACATAACGCCAATTTTATCACGCAACTGGTTGATGAAGATGCAACAAGTGTTAGTCTTGTTGATTGTACCTGTCAATTTACGAAGTGCCTGCGACATCAAACGTGCCTGAAGACCCATTTTTGAATCTCCCATATCACCTTCGATCTCGGCCTTTGGAGTCAAAGCTGCAACAGAGTCTATGACTACAATGTCAATAGCAGATGAACGGATTAGTTGGTCTGCTATCTCCAAAGCCTGCTCTCCGTTATCTGGTTGAGAGATGAGTAGATTCTCTACGTCTACTCCAAGCTTCTCAGCATAGAAACGGTCAAATGCATGTTCAGCATCGATGATGGCTGCAATTCCTCCTTTTTTTTGAGTCTCAGCTATAGCATGTATAGCCAAAGTTGTTTTACCAGACGATTCTGGTCCGTATATTTCGATGACTCTTCCCCTTGGATAACCGCCAACGCCTAAAGCAATGTCCAATCCGATTGATCCGGATGAGATAACAGGTACGTCCTCCACTTTGTTGTCACCTAATTTCATGATGGTGCCTTTCCCGTGGTCTTTTTCGATTTTTTCCATTGCAAGCTGAAGAGCTTTCAACTTTTCTATGGATGGTTTTACGATTTCTTTGTTTTCGCCTTCTGCCATATTTGTTTTTTGTCTTTTATATTTTGAACAAATATAGAAAAAAAACTAGAATGACCTTTGTTGTCCTTGGATGAATTTTAGGGTGAGTTTCCCGATTTAAATATTTTTTCATGATTGCGGAGCCGATGTTTTCCTTTTCAAATGTTGAACTTATGTGAAAGTTATTTCACTTATCTGTTTAATAAAAAAAATATGCTCGATTTTGTTTCTGCATTTTGGGGTCTGACATCGGTTTGTATGGTCTTAAATATGTGTTTTTGAGACCAAAATAAATTTTTTCGAAAATAATATTGACATTTATCTATTCTTGTAAAAATAACTATGATGATGGGATGGTTGTTCTTGAAAATGGAATTAATTATTGATTTTCAATGTTTTATAATCTTACTGTGTAGCGTGAATATGAAATAAAAGAGTTTACTTTTGAATATGTAAGATAAATATTTGTCCGTAATTTGATAAAAGTCAAAAAAAAATATGCAAAAAAATTTGCGTATGTCATAATAATGTTTCACCTTTGTAATGCAAACAAAAACAGGTAGATTTTTCATAGTTAAGGTTTAGGTTAATTTGGAGTAATAGGAAGCTGTGAAGCCTCCTATTATTTTTTTTGTATATACTTCATTGTATTGGCACAATTAATCAAATTAAGTGCAAAAGCTTGTGGGTGAAATGGTTTAATGCTTTTTTGCTATGAATCAAACCAATCAAAACGAATTTTAAGGAACCCGTAATTAAACGGATTACACAAATGATGGACGGAACGTCTGCTCAGGAATTTGTGCAATTACATATTCTTGCCAAATCTTCAAAACGGTTGGGAGTCAGTTTTCTTGATTATTGTGAATCTAAAATAATCAGAGCAAAATAATGGTTAAAAACAGCCCTCGCACTTTTTCGCTTGATCCATTTTTGCATCTGCCTATTGAAAAAATTGCAAAAAACATCTGCGAAACAAAAAAACTCTGTAAATTTATCCTCAGTAATATAGCGATGTTTTTTTAAAATTTTCATCATAAAGTCGGATAAAAATTATCTATATTTATTTCATTATTAATTAATTACAATATATTGAATTAACTTTGTTTTATGTTTTTTAGAAAAAAGGCAATGAAAACGGCAGTCTTATTATTCATGTTGGCTTTAGTTTATAATGCGAACGCTCAAACAGACTCTTTGATGATGAATGTCCGCACAGAAGGGACTGTTGGTTCTGTGATTCGATTATCAGACTCTGCTAATGCAGCAGCACCTGTGTCTGTAAGTAGATGTGATGCGCATGATTTCAAATTACAGCAGTTAATTCTGCCTGTCCCTCTTATCGTGATTGGATTTGTTGGACTTGACAATGATTGGCTGAGATATCAGAATGGAGAGATGCGTGAGGAACTGCAGGAGAATATAGACCGGCGTTTTACGGTTGACGATTTTTCTCAATACGCACCTATGGCTTCTGTTTATGTCTTAAATCTTTGTGGGGTAAAGGGAATACATGGATTTTGGGACAGAACTATTTTGTTGGCAACATCCACCTTGCTTATGGGCATTACCAATAATACATTGAAATATTCAATGAAAATAGAAAGGCCAGATGGCTCTTCTTATAATTCTTTTCCTTCTGGACATACAGCAATGGCATTTGTGGGGGCTGAATTTTTATGGAAGGAATATAAAGATGTCTCTCCTTGGATAGGTGTTGCAGGTTATTCTGTTGCCGCAGGAACAGGTTTCTTCCGTATGTATAACAATCGCCATTGGTTCACAGATGTCATTACAGGAGCGGGAATAGGAATTTTGAGTACTAAAATTGCTTATTGGTCTTTCCCTTACATTGAAAAACATTTATTTAAGAAAAAGAAGAAAGATAGCCCTGATTTACAAGTAATCGCATCTCCTTACTTGAATGGAGAAGAGAAGGGTTTTGTTTGCTCTGTTCGTTTTTAGGTTGAGATGGATAAATTCCTTAAAAAACAGGTGGACACGATAATATATCTATAAATCTTGTTCAAAAAAGAAAAGCATTTCGGACGGTCACACAGAGGAGCATGCGTCTGAACAGAAAATTGTGCAAATATATGTCCATACCAAACCTGCAAAAGAGCAAGCCTGTTTCCCTGATTTAACTTTTCTTTTCTTCTTTAATTTTATTATCTTTGAAATCTTCAATTATGGGTGGTTGGTTTTGATGACAGATAAAATATCATGATTGATATATGCCTAACTTAAAGGATGGACATTAAACGAAAAACACAAATAGTCACTGTACTGTTATCTTTTCTTTTTTATTCTTTTTCTGCATTTGCGGGAGGAGTGAAATCTTTTTTTCCAAGGTTTGACAATTTTACCCAACGGGATGGATTGTCTAACAATGTGGTTCAGTGTGCCTTTCAGGATAGGAATGGGCGTATGTGGTTCGGAACGAGCCAAGGCCTGAATTTTTATGATGGATATCTGTTTGAGTCATATAAACATTCGCAAGAAGATCAGACATCGATGCGTGGCGAGCTTGTCCGCACTATTTTCCAAGATTCTAAGGGTGTGCTTTGGGTGGGAACGGAGCATGGAGGTCTGAATCGGTTTGACATCTCTTTGAAGAAATTCTATTTCATTTCTTTTCCAGGAAAGGAGAAGACTTTCAACTATTCTGTCAATTGTGTTGCTGAAGATTCAAAAGGTGTTTTGTGGGTGGCTTCTGATGAAGGCCTTTTGTTTCTCAACGAAAAGGGATTACTGGAAACGAAGGAGATAACGGCTGAAAACTTTTTGGGACTGGGCAATGTCAGAAAATTGTATGTAGACGCACAGGATAATATATGGATAGCCAGCAAGAAACATGGCGTGTGCATCTATAATCCATACACCAATTTTTATAAGGAGATAACTGTTCCGTATCTGCAAGAAGAAGACGATTCTGTATTGTCTATCTTTCAATCGAGAGACGGAAATGTGTGGTTGGGCACCTATTATTCTGGAGTTTTTGTGGTTGATCCGAAAAAATATGTCATCAGGCGTTTGACGTCATTCCCGGTTTCGGAGCGTAATGCTACTGTGCGTTCTATTATTGAGGATGCTGATGGTTTGATGTGGTTTGGTTCTCGCGGTGGACTACTTGTTTATGATAGGGCGACTGACAGTTATAGCCAGTTTTTTCATGATAGAACCAATCCGGTGTCTCTTGTGCATAACTCTATCATAGAGCTTTACTTGGACAAAAAGGGCGACATGTGGTTGGGTACGCGCGGTGGAATTAGTTACCTGGATAGGGACAAACAGAATTTTCGAGTGATAAATGAGGCTAATAATGATGACCATTCTCTGAATAACGGAGAAGTTTATGCTTTTTGGGAAGATAGAACTGCCAACCGGTTGTGGATAGGGACGGAGTCTGGAGGTATAAACATATTGGACAATGAGAGTGGACGTATATCTTATATCACTAAAAACAACGGGTTGACTTCCAACTGTGTAAAATGCTTTTTCCTGAATGGAGATGAGGTTTGGGTTGGCACTTATTTGGGTGGAATTGTTGTGCTTGACGCTACAACAGGTAAGGTGAAACGTGTTTTCCGAAATAGGGAAGGAGACAACTCTTCTTTGATTTCGGATATCGTATGGAACATATACCGTGATAGTCGGGGTTTGTTGTGGATAGCAACGGGCAAGGGGCTGGACCTTTATGATTCGAAGAGGGGTTCGTTTTCCCATCTGAAACATATCAAGCATGATAGCAATGTCTATTGGGTGGCCGAGGATGATGAACACGATTTGTGGATAGGTAGTGACGATGAGGTGATTGTTTACAATCCGGATAAGGATGACATTATTCGCTATGCTGAACGTACCCGTTCGTTTGCCCAGACGAAAGATGGTTCTGTATGGCTGGGAACCTTGTCTTATGGATTGGCCAAATATCATAAACATAATGGACTGATACGCTATTATTCGGAGAAAGACGGATTGGTGAACAATAATGTGCAGAGTCTTACGGTGGATGGCTCCGATGATTTGTGGGTGGCCACCTTCAATGGTTTGTCTCGTTTTAATTGGAAGAGCGCAACCTTCAAAAACTATGATGAGTATGACGGATTGCAGGATAACCATTTTCATTATAATGCGGCATGTAGGCTGGAAAATGGACAGATTGCCATTGGCGGACTTAACGGCGTGAATATCTTTGACCCCATGAAGGTGCACAATAGCGAATTTGAGGCGGAGGTGCTGCTTCGTGATTTCTATGTCTTTAATCAGCCAGTGGGGATGGGAGAGAATCTGAGCGAAAACATCGCTTCGGCCAAAGAGGTGGTGCTTGATTATGACCAGAATATGTTCTCATTTACGTTTGCCACACTTTCCTACTCGAAGTCGAGAAAAAACAAATATATGTATAAGATGGAGGGCTTTGATGCCGACTGGATTTATGCCGGGAATTCGAACCGGGCCACTTATACGAACCTCAATCCGGGAACCTATACATTCATGGTAAAGGGCTCCAATTGCGATGGACATTGGAATGAGAATGTGCGGAGTCTGAAGGTAGTCATTTTGCCTCCTTTTTGGCGTACATGGTGGTTTAAGTCGTTGGTGTTTTTGCTGATTGTGACTTCTGCTTTTTCTCTTATTCGTTATTATATAAGCAGGGAAAGAAGGGACAATGAATCCCATTTTGAGCGCGTCAAAAATATGAACCAAAAGGTTTTGAGGAAAAAGGAGGAGAATTTTTATGCTGATTTGTCTCAAGAACTGAGAATGCCACTTACCTACGTATTGGGAGCCGTTACTGAAATAATACGACAAAAAACAACAAATGAGGCTGTTGCCGAGCATGCTCAGTTGGCTGAGCGAAATTTAGTAAAGGCAATCTCTGTCATAAACCGAATTCCAGATTTTGAAACCATGGAGCGGGGCGAGTCACAACCATCTTATGTCTCGTGCGATGTTTTAGGTTGGATCTACTGTTTGGTTCAACCCTACATAGTGGCGGCTGGTAATCAGCGAAAGACAGTCCTCTTTGAACGAAATCAGGACAGAATGGATGCTCGTGTGGACAAACGTAGAATGGGTGATTTTGTGTGCGCCGTTTTGGATTATGCGGTCTGTCATACGAAAGAGGCTGGTTCTGTTGTTGTCAATGTCTCTAACGAGTTGAATGGGTTTTATGCTGTGACTATTAGTTTTGATGGAGATTGGCTCAAAAACGAGCAAGATGTATTGATTCAAGATAACGGCGATGGAGAACAATTCTCTTTTGCCACAATAAAAAAATATATCGAGGAGATGAATGGAAGGCTGACTGTAGATTCGAATCGAAAGTCAGAATGTACAACCGTTTGTGCAGAACTTCCTTTGTTGAAAGCCATTGCAGAAGAGAAAACTAGCCTTGAGGTTGGAGATGGGGATGGATTCTCGCTTCTGATTGCTGAGAACGATCCTCTGTTCAGAACTTATCTGAAGTCTGGATTCTCTACTGAATGTACTTTCTTGGAGGCTGATAATGGCGACATGGCATACGAACAGGTGTTGGCCAATATGCCAGATGTGGTGCTGATCAATTGGTCTTTGCCACAGCATAATGGTGAGAAATTGTGTCGTAGGCTGAAGTTGGACGAGAGGACAAGGCATCTCTACGTGGTCGTTTATTCTTCCCTAGATGTGGAAGAGTTGGCATTGGAGGCAGGTGCTGACGATTATGAAACGATGCCTTTTGATATATGTAAGTTGGGTAGGCGAGTTTCCAATCTTCTGACCACGCGTTATGGATTGAAGAGGAAGTTCAAGATGGAGATGCTTCAGGAACCTAACAATGTGAAACTCGATTCTCCTGACGAGAAACTGATGAACCGTATCATGGAGGTGGTGGAGTCCAATATATCCGATTCTGAATTTGGCATCGACAAGTTTGCTGTGGAGGTAGGGCTAAGTAGAATGCAACTTTATAGAAAGGTAAATTCTCTGACAAAAATGACCGTGAAGGAGTTTATCCGTAGTGTTCGCATCAAACGTGCGGTACAGATGTTGGAGCAGAAGAAGATGACGGTCTCAGAGGTGGCTTATGAGGTTGGTTTTAAGGATATCGCCTATTTCCGTAGATGCTTTAAAAATCAGACAGGAAAGAATCCTTCTGATGTACAGACTGAAGGCTAAGATGATTTCTTCGGGGCTTATTTTCCTCATTCTGTACTTTTTTTGACATTCTTGAGCATTTGCATGACATATTTGTTTTTGTGAAGGATAAGCCTTCTTGTTATAAAAATCACTACTTTTGTAAATATATTTTATCATTATATCAATTATGTCAACACCTAATAGAACAGAAATAGCCACACTTGGCGAGTTTGGACTTATAAAACATTTGGTAAAAGATTTTGAGTTGAAAAACTCTTCTACAATTAAAGGAGTGGGCGACGATGCCGCCATTCTGGATTATGGTTCGAAACAGGTGCTTGTTACTACTGATTTGTTGCTTGAGGGCGTCCATTTCGACCTCACGTATGTACCTCTTAAACATTTGGGATATAAATCGGCTATCGTCAATTTTTCAGATATATGTGCTATGAATGGCTATCCGAAACAGATTACAGTCTCGTTGGGAGTCTCTAAACGTTTTTCAGTAGAAGACATGGAGGAGCTTTATGCTGGCATCAAAATAGCATGCGATAAATATGGTGTTGATTTGGTTGGAGGAGATACTTCTGCGTCCATGACTGGTTTGGCAATCAGCATTACCTGCATGGGTGAGGTAGATAAAGATAAAGTGGCGAAACGCAGTACAGCGAAAGATACGGACCTTATCTGCGTGTCTGGCGATTTGGGTGCCGCTTATATGGGCTTGTTGCTTTTGGAAAGGGAAAAAAAGGTGTTCACTGGAGATGAAAAGGTTCAGCCTGATTTTTCAGGAAAGGAGTATATCATAGAGCGTCAACTAAAACCGGAGGCAAGAAAAGATATCGTCGAGGCATTAGCCCGTATCAACGTGGTTCCTACTTCTATGATTGATATCTCTGACGGTCTCTCTTCCGAATTGTTGCATATCTGCGATCAGAGCGGTGTGGGTTGCCGTGTGTACGAAGATCGTATTCCTATCGATTTCCAGACTGCTACGATGGCTGAGGAGTTTAATATGAATTTGACAACGGTAGCTTTGAACGGTGGTGAGGATTACGAGCTTTTGTTTACTGTTCCATTGTCAATGAACGATATGTTCCAAAACTTGCCTGGCATAAAGATTATCGGTCATATTACCGATGCATCGTTGGGTTCTTGCATCATCACAAGAGACGGACAAGAGATTTCTTTGAAGGCTCAGGGTTGGAATTCTTTGGGTTAAGACCTTTGACTTTTATAATTTTTTGCGAAATAGTGCGTTTTTATAGAAGCTACTAACTTTGTAATAATACAAACACGTTTTATGCGGATCGTTAAATATTTTTTATGTTTTTTGGTTGCTTTACTTACTTCATGTTCTGTTAATCAGCAGATTAAGAAAGGTGATAAAAGGTATGAGATAGGTGAATATTATAAATCGTCGTCTAATTATCGTCGTGCCTATAACAAGGTCAATGTGACGAAAGATAGACAGAAAAAGGCATATGTTGCTTATCGTTTAGCCAATTGTTATAGGTTGAATAATGATAATGAAAAGGCAGAGCGTTATTATGCTAACGCTGTGAAGTATCATTATAAGGATAGTACAGCATTGCTTTACTATGCTGAGGTTTTGCGTAAAAATAAAAAGGCAAAAGCTGCTGTTGAACAATATGATGCCTATTTAGCTTTGGCTCCACGTGATGTTCGTGCTATCAATGGTCGTGCATCTGCATTGGAGGCTTTGGAATGGGAGAAAAATCCTACTCGATATAAAGTTGAGAAAATCAAGGAGCTGAACTCTAAACGTTCAGAACGTAGTCCTGCATTCCCTGGTGGTGATGGTGAAGTGGTTTATTTTGCCACATCTCGTGAGAACAAAGAGGTTGGAGGAAAAAATAGTAATATTACGGGAGTACGAAACAATGATATCTTCTATGCTCGTAAGAATTCGGTTGATGAATGGGATAACATAGCCCCTGTTGAGGGTGATATTAATACGCTCGATGATGAGGGTTCTCCTTCCTTCTCGGTTGATGGAAAGGTGATGTATTTTACCCGTTGTCGTTATGTCAAAGGAGAAAGTCATGGTGCAGAGATCTGTGCTGCTGTCCGTTCGGGAGGTAAATGGGGCAAGGCAAAAGAGGTGAAGTTGTCGAAAGATAGTACCATCACTTTTGCTCATCCTACTATTTCGCCTGATGGTAAGTTCCTTTATTTCGTCTCTGATTTGGCTGGCGGCTATGGCGGTAAGGATATCTGGAGATCTGCGGTTGAGGGCGACAAATACGGTGCGCCTGTCAATCTTGGTCCTCAGATCAATACTCCAGGTGATGAGATGTTCCCTTATATGAGAGAGGATTCAACGCTCTATTTCTCATCTAACGGTCATCCTGGATTCGGAGGTTTGGATATTTTCTACGCCAAAGAGGATGCTGACGGAAATTGGACACTTCATAATATGATGTATCCAATCAACTCCAATTATGATGATTTTGGAATTTCCTTTGTTCAAGGCAAGGAGAAGGGTGCTTTTTCAACCAACAGAGGTGAGAAAAAAGGTTATGATAAGATATGGTATTTTGAGTTACCAGAAGTTGTCTTTGAGATCACAGGTAATGTGCTCTCAACAACAGGCGAGCCTCTTGCTGACGCTATTGTCCGCGTAGTAGGTACAGATGGTACGAATACAAAGATAAAGACTAAAAAAGACGGCTCGTTCAAAGTTCCATTGAAGAAGAATGTGGAGTATGTGATGTTGGGTAATTGCCGTGGATATCTGAATCAGAAAAATGATGTGACAACGGTTGGTTTGGAAGATTCTAAGAACTTCCCGATCTCCTTCTCTTTGGCTTCTATCAGCAAACCGGTTGGATTGGATAACATCTTCTTCGAATTCGGTAAGGCAACACTTTCTCCACAGTCATCAACGGCTCTCGATAAGTTGGTGAAGCTGTTGAATGATAATCCAAATATTACGATTGAAATCGGTGCACATACTGACCGTGTCGGTTCGGCTGAAGGAAACTTGCAGCTCTCAGGTAAACGTGCCGAATCTGTTGTTGAGTATTTGATTAAGGGTGGAATTGAGGCTGATAGATTGACGGCAAAGGGTTACGGTAAATCGCAACCTGTTACGGTCAGCAAAGCAACCGCTCAAAAATATAACTTCTTAAAAGAGGATAGCGTTTTGGATGAAGAGACAATCGATAAGTTGACTCCAGAACAGCAGGAGATAGCCAACGGAATTAACCGTCGTACGGAGTTCCGTGTGTTGAAGACCACTTATAAGATGTATTAATGAGGGAAACTTCATGGTTTGAAAAAATGCTAAGGAAATGAAACAATATTTGGATTTATTGAATAGAGTCTTGACGGAGGGAGCACAAAAGGTGGATAGAACCGGAACGGGTACTGTCAGCATTTTTGGTCATCAGATGAGGTTTCACATGGATGATGGTTTCCCTATGTTGACAACAAAGAAACTGCATTTGAAGTCTATCATTTACGAACTTCTTTGGTTCTTGAATGGTGATACAAATGTAAAATATCTACAGGATAATGGTGTCCGTATTTGGAATGAATGGGCAGACGAGAATGGCAATTTAGGTCCTGTTTACGGTGCTCAATGGAGAAGTTGGCCTGATTACAATGGCGGACATATAGACCAGATTTCCAACATTGTCAAGACCATCAAGACCAATCCTGATTCAAGACGTATGATTGTGAGCGCATGGAACGTGGCCGATGTGGATAACATGAAGTTGCCGCCTTGCCATTGCCTCTTCCAATTTTATGTGGCCGACGGTAAGTTGAGCTTGCAGCTCTATCAGCGTAGTGCGGACATCTTCTTGGGTGTTCCGTTCAACATTGCCTCTTACGCTTTGTTGCTGCGCATGATGGCACAGGTGACCGGTTTGGAGGTTGGCGATTTTGTTCATACCTTGGGCGATGCGCACATCTATCTGAACCATTTGGACCAGGTTCATCTTCAGTTGACGCGTGAGCCTCGTCCGTTGCCAAAGATGAAGATTAATCCGGATGTGAAGGATATCTTCTCTTTCCAATACGAAGATTTTGAGTTGGAGGATTATAATCCATATCCTCATATCAAGGGAGCTGTCTCGGTTTAGTCAGTTGCCCAAAAATCCATATAACATTGAGAATAATGACACTTTCCATCATCGTAGCAATAGCAGACAATTATGCCATCGGTAAAGACAATCAGCTGATGTGGCATCTTTCTGCCGACATGAAACACTTCAAGAGCATCACCACTGGCCATGCCATTTTGATGGGCCGTAACACTTACGACTCAATTGGCAGACCCTTGCCAAACAGACGTAACATTATCCTTTCTCGCACGTTGGACAAAGATGCAGTGCCAGGATGTGAGGTGATTCGTGATTTCTCTGAACTGGAGGCTGACGAAACTCTTCAGAACGAGGAGGTCTTTGTAATAGGTGGAGGTGCCGTTTATCGCGATTTGTTCAGCAAGGCAGACAAACTCTATATCACCAGAGTCCATACAGACAAAGAGGGCGATGTCTATTTCCCAGAAATAGATCAAAAAGAGTGGCTTCAGCTCTCTTTCGAAAGCTACCAAGCCGATGAGAAAAACGATTATGACTACGATTTTGTAGATTATGAAAGAAGAAAATAGGTAGATTAATTATAAAAGATAGGCTGTAATCCTGATGGGTTACAGCCTATTTTTGTATTTGAGCCTAATATGTGTTTTAAAATATATTGTTGATAAGTGTAATTATTGTATTTTTGTGTATGACTTTTGATATTAG
>Ga0172378_10002354_pt1 | contig 17698 bp, 16 predicted proteins | sample GrowelOW332metaG_FD_119755 | JGI IMG/M metagenome (GOLD analysis project Ga0172378, IMG submission 119755) | Groundwater microbial communities from an aquifer near a municipal landfill in Southern Ontario, Canada - Pumphouse #3_1 metaG | ecosystem: Environmental > Aquatic > Deep subsurface >... | reverse complement strand
AGCGGCTCCCAGCCCTTCAGGAATAACAGCCAGTTCTGCATGTTGAATAACGATGAGATCTCTGGTGTCTGGATCAGAGGATATAAAGGAAACATGGCCATCCTGGGATACAACAACGGCAACTGCCCCTGGTTGAGCATTGGCAAAATGGGCTGCTGACTGGTGTCTGGTTCCTCCCAGATCCATGAGATTTACCGTTGTGCCGTTGTCTTCCTCAACCGGTTTATATACGCGTATACGTGCCGGGGGAGTCTCGTTTGGGGCGGGAGTTATCTTTGCACCAAAGCAATAGACAAATCGGTCAAAAGACATGACCAGTGCGCCATCTACAGCAGTCAGTCTGGCGATATGTTTGCACTGCTGGTCCAACTGGCGCCCCAGGCGTTCAAGATTATCCCTTTCAGCAATTGTTTTACTGTGGGATGATGTGCCGAAGAAATTTTTAACAATGGTTGTCAAGGAAGGTTTTTTAGTCACATCGTAATCACTTTCAAGAAAGTCTCCCCCGCCGGTATAGGGGACAGGAACATCAATGGAGCGTTTCCATTCGCTATTCTCAGGTACCACAAGCAGAGTTCCCCCTCTGCCATGGGTACGCATCTGTCTCGCGGTGTTTAAGAGCGACATATAACGCATCAGACACAGTATCCTGTCGTTTTGTTGATCTTTTATTGCTGAGAGCTTGGGCAGGATTGTTTTTATCAAAAAAGAGTGATCAATAAAATACGCCTTATTGCCAAACAGTACCGCAAGGCTTTTTCCTCCAAAAGTTATCAGCACACTCCCTGCCGCCATGGCCTCTACACAAAGGCTGGGGAGAAGGGTGCCGACAGAACGTGTTCTAAACCCCCAGACAACTAATTTATTTTCTTTGCTGGGCCAGACAGAAATGTCAGCTCGGGGATTTTCAAGCGCCGCACCTAATTTTACGAGGTTGTTGACGTCAAAGCTGATTGGCTTGTCGAAGATGAACGTGTTGAAGGAGTCTTCTGGCGGACTGAGGATGATCGATATGGTCACAGAATTCCCTTCGTCGGTGGCAAAGCTTGACCATACAGCAGCATCGATGATTTGCGAAATAAGGAGTTGCGATGGAATTAAGGGAATCTTCTGGAAGATACTGCCAACAATGGTCGTTGGCTCTGTTGATTCAATCAACAGATTGATTCGTCTCGATAATTCTTCAATGAATTCAGGGTGTAATGTGTATGCGGTGTAGATCATAAGAGGCCTGTTGACTTCAATCGCTCTTAAGAGCGAAAAAGGGTTGGATGTTGATTCCTGGAAAACGAATCACATTGGAATAACATTGGTAACGATGCATCGACATCCTCAGGTAGAGGCTGCCCATAATTTTGCCTTATCAAGGCACCCTGAAAGGAAAATGTTTGATCGTTGCAGCCACAGGATATTTCTCTTGTAATGATCCTGCAGGACGAGCATGGAGAACAGAGTTCGTCTGGTCAAGAGTATAATCTAATCCTCACTTATTTTCCCCGTGATCCTGCGGGTTATTCAAAGTTTTTGCATGCTCCTGAATCTCTGCCAGGCGGTGAAGAGTGTAATGTCTGGCCTTTTCCCTGTCGAGGAGACCGGCGCTGGATTCTGCTGTGGCGTGGCGTCTCGTGCATGTTAATTTCAGCAGGAAATCGATGAGTTATCCTTTTCGTTGCCCATTCTGACCGGAATTACTTTCGTATAGTCTGCAATATTTCAGGTTCTTTTTATGGTTTTTTCCGCAAATTTTCGTCTGGTGGTCGCTGTGACCTGAGCATCAAGAGGATCATATCCACTTCAAAAGATTTGCGATGGATTTTACGTGAAATCGAACTGTTACAATGATTCAGCGTGCCGGGAATCTCAGCCTGAGATCTTCCTGGTTGAAGAAAGGCCATGATCTGGTACCTTGCTAAAAGAGTGAATTGCTGGCAGCGCTCTTTCAGTAAGATTCCCTGCAGTAAAAAATTTCTCCTGTGCCCTGGCTGTGAACGAGAGACAAGGTTGTTCAAAGTACCCGGAAATCTATGGAGGTATATTGTGAAAAGATTACTTTTGATAGCACTGTTAATCCCATTATTGTTGGCTGGCAGCTGCAGCCGGGGAGCAATTGGTGGCGCTGCTGTTGGAGTTGGGGCTGCCGGAGCAGTTTATGAATACCAAAATAAAAAGGCTCTTAAGAGCCTGGAGAATGACTGGAAGAAAGGGAAAATTTCAAAAGATGAATACCTTCGGCGGAAAAAAGAGATAGAAAAAAGGTCACTCGTCTATTGATAAACGATCTTTATAATTCCAAAAAAAATGTACGCATTTTGTTCGTTCTGCAGCAGTACGACAGGTCTCGGTGCTGGCCACAGACTGGCGCTGCACGGTGACCTTGCCCGGGAAGAAGGGCACTACCTGCGTAGAGCAAACCGCAACCCTGGTCCGCACTCTTGATTACATGGAGCGTGACGGCTGGAGAGGGCGGTCTGATGTCTCAGGTGATCGGCGCAAAAGATTGATGGAAGGAAAGTGGTCAGGAGAGAAGTTAAATAAACACAGGATCCCATGTGTCTAAAATATTGGAACCTGAATTTGTATATAAAGCGAGGAATCATGCTGAAAGAATGTCTGGAGAATATGCGGGCGAGAACACCGCTTATTCACAGCATCACCAATTACGTTACGGTAAATGATTGTGCCAACGTCCTTCTTGCCTGTGGCTGTTCTCCCGTTATGGCGGACGATATCCGCGAGGTCGAAGAGATAACCGCCATCAGCAATGGGCTTAATATCAATATTGGTACGCTGAACCACAGCACGATTTCCTCCATGTCTGCTGCGGGAAAAAAGGCGAATGTACTTGGCCTGCCCGTTGTCCTCGACCCGGTCGGAGCAGGAGCATCGACCCTGCGCACGGAGACGGCCCTCATGCTGATGAATGAGGTGCACTTCACGGTTATAAAAGGAAATATCTCTGAGATGAAGACTCTCGTTTCCGGGAGTGGTGCCACAAAGGGGGTTGATGCGGATCTTGCCGATCTGATCACGGATGCGACTCGCGCCGCTGCTGTCAATTCTGCGAAAGCCTTTGCCAGAAAGACCGGCGCGATCATCGTGATAACCGGCACTGTTGACATTGTGACCGATGGTACCACCGCGTATGCCGTTCATAACGGTCATCCGATGCTGTCAAAAATCACCGGTACAGGCTGCATGCTCAGTGCAATGACGGCAGCGTATGTTGCCGCCAATCCCGACAATGCCCTGGAAGCCACGCTCGCTGCGGTCTGTGCCATGGGGCTGTGTGGCGAAAAGGCACATGCCCGGATGAGCGGCACAGACGGCAATGCGACCTTTAAAATTTATCTGATTGATGCCATATATAATCTCTACGGCAAGACTCTTAAAAGTGGTGCACAATATGAAATCTGTTGAGCAATATATGCGTTTGTATGCAGTAACCGATCGCGCCTGGCTGAAAGGCCAGACACTGGTTATGCAGGTGGAAGAGGCCCTGAAAGGGGGCGTTACCTGTGTGCAGCTCCGTGAAAAGACGATGGATGAAAAGGCTTTTCTTGCTGAAGCTCTGGAGATTAAAGAGATCTGCAAAAAATACAGCGTTCCCTTTTTTATTAACGATAATGTTGATATCGCAATGCAGTGCGGGGCCGATGGCATTCATGTAGGCCAGGAAGATATGGTAGCCGCAAATGTTCGCAGCAAAATCGGTGAGTCGATGATGCTCGGTGTCTCCACGCAAACCCTTGAGCAGGCAGTGGAGGCCGAAAAGAACGGGGCGGATTATCTCGGCGTGGGTGCGGTGTTTGCCACTTCAACAAAGTCCGATGCGGACCTGCTGGATCACGCGACTCTGAAAGCAATCTGCGAAGCTGTTTCCATTCCTGTTGTCGCCATCGGCGGAATTTATAAACACAATATCATGGAACTTGCGGGTACCGGCGTTGCTGGTGTTGCACTGGTCAGCGCAATTTTTGCCAGTGATGATATCGAGAAGGAGTGCCGGGAGCTTCGCGCTGCTTCTGAAAGGATGTGTTCAGGAAAGCCAGAGGGGTCTCAATGAAAAAGATCTTGACCATAGCGGGTTCCGACTGCAGTGGCGGTGCCGGGATTCAGGCGGATATCAAAACAATAACTGCCCACCGGATGTATGCCATGAGCGCGATTACGGCTCTTACCGCGCAAAACACCACCGGAGTGTTTGCCATTATGGAAGCAGAGCCTGAATTTGTTGCGCAGCAGCTCGACTCTATCTTCACCGACATCCGGCCCGATGCGGTGAAGATCGGCATGGTCTCAAATGGACGAATTATTGAAGCCATTGCCAGAAAACTCATTGAATACAATGCCGACAATATTGTGGTCGATCCGGTGATGGTTTCCACCAGTGGTTCCGCTCTGCTCTCAGAGGATGCCAGGCAGAGTCTCATTACCACACTGCTGCCCCTTGGGCGTGTTATAACGCCAAACATCCCCGAAGCTGAAGTTCTCAGTAAAATGAAGATTCACAATGAAGAGGATATGGTGGCAGCCGCTCTCATTATTTCCCGGGAAATCGGCGGGGCCGTACTCCTTAAAGGCGGGCATTCTGTCAGTGACGCGAACGATCTCCTGTTGGAAAATGGTGACACATACTGGTTTAAAGCTGAGCGCATCCTTACCACGAACACCCACGGGACGGGCTGCACACTCTCCTCGGCAATCGCCTGTAATCTCGCGGACGGGATGTCCCTCAGAGAGAGCATAAAGAACGCCAAGGAATATTTGTCTGGCGCTCTGGCTGCGGGACTTGATCTGGGAAAGGGGAGCGGCCCGGTGAATCATATATATCGACTGCAGGTCTGATATAATTTTTTACGTGTGCTGAAGCGCCCTGCAGCGACCAACCTGCAAAAATGACGGATTTTTCGCTGCCTTGCCGGGATGTCCCGGAGTCGTCAGCCTTCAACACGAACACCCCGGGGGAATCAGAGAGTCTTTTCGCTTGCGGGTGTGAGGGCGATATGTTTTTTTCCTCCAATACACTTCCATCTTGAAAGCGGGCTTGAGTGGTGCTGCTCTGCTCTCTTTCAGGTGATGAGCTTTTCTCCGACAGGGAAAAATTTCCCTTAATAATTCTTCTTACTCCCCCTACAGACAGTGATATGATCTTCAAAAAAATTGAGTTGCAGAGTTGCCCGAAAACGTTCACCGCTGATCTCGACAAGGCCAGAACCCCCGCTGAAACCCTCGCAACCTTTTACAGCCGCGTTAAGGCGCTTGATCTGAAAATTCTCAGTGAAGTAAAACGTATTGATACCGGACGTCTCGGGATTCCCGTTTATTTCGGTGTTTGCGGGGACGACGCGCAGGAGATTATTGGTGCGAAGAAGACCATGGGCAAGGGTGCCGGTCCCATACAGGCGGAGACCTCAGCCTGTATGGAACTCACCGAGCGCTTCTCTTTTTTCTCCTTCAAGGTCAATCCCGATAAATTCCTCATCGGCGATTACGCCGATATGGAGGAGCAGGGGTACCCGGTGTTGCCCATTGAGTATCTGCTGCAGTCAGTGCATGATGAAAAGACCAGCCCCGGGCAGCTTCGTAAACTCCTGGCCGGTCTGCCCATGCTCTGGTGTCAGGCGACCAGCCTCACCCGCAACGAAAATGTTCTTGTCCCCTTCTCTTGGTTTGATACCATTAACGAGTATAACGGCTCCGCTGCCGGGAATACTCTCGAGGAGTCTGCATTGCAGGGGTTGTGTGAAATCATCGAACGCCACGTTTGTTCCCGGGTGACTCATGAAAAGCTTGCTGTACCGAAGATTGACATTGATACCGTTACTGATCCGGTGGCGCTGGATCTTCTCCGTAAATTTGCTGAGAACGGCATTGAGATTCATCTGCTTGATTTCACCCTCGATACCGGCATCCCTACAGTGGCGGCTATTGCCATTGACCGGGCAACATTTCCCGAAAGCAGTGAGATTGTTTATACCGCCGGGACTGCCCCCGATCCGCAGAAAGCGATGATCCGCACCCTTACCGAAGTGGCACAGCTTGGCGGCGACTTCGAGACCTCTGCCAACTATCTCGCTTCAGGTTTGCCCAAGCCGACCAGTATGGAAGAGATTACCTGGCTCACCGATTCGCCTTTCAGCATCAGCATTGACAACATGGCAAATCTGGCTGACCACGACATCAAAATCGAGGTTGACCGCACCGCCGCAGCGCTGAAAAAAATCGGCATGGATGTCTTTATGCTGGATATTACCCATGAAGGGCTGCAGTTGCCGGCGACGTACACCATTTCTCCCGGTGCTCACTTCCGCGAACGATCGCGTCTGCAGAGTGCCGGGCTCTTTGCAGCCCGGCTTGCCGTGGATCTTATCCAGGATCCGGAAATTCTGGATGCACGACTCCTTGAGCTGAAAGAGCTGTTGCCGGACGCCTACTATGTGGAATTTTATCGTGGTCGCAATCTTTACAATATGGGAATGGGCCAGCTGGCGTTGCCCTTTTTTGAGGATGCCCTCAAAATGCATCCCGAAGAGGAAGATCTCCCCTATATCTATTCCTATCTCGGCCTCTGTCTGCGTGATCTCGAACACTACACTGAGGCGCTGGCAGTGCTGGAGAAGGGATTGAAATATGACGAACAGAGACCGGATATCTATAACACCATGGGTGTCTGCTGTTTCAAACTCGGCGAATTTGAGCAGGCAATTGCAAAGTTCAAACGTGCCGTGGAGCTTGATCCTTCCTCGGCCATGGACTACGCCAATATAGGAGTCAACAGCCAGCGGCTTGGGCGCATCGATGATGCAAAGGAATATCTTACCCTTGCGTTGACTCTCGACCCCTCGCTGGATTTTGCCCGCGATATTCTCGAATCCCTGTCATGAAGGATACGGGGCGGAGGATTCTCTTCATGCGCCACGGTGATACCGGTCTTACCGGGCGCTGGGTCGGCTCAAGTGATGTCGACTTGAGTGCGGAGGGGGCTGCGCAGATTGCGTCGCTTGCCGGAAGAGTTGATGTCGATGGTTTCGAGCGAATCCTTCTCAGTCCCATGCGTCGCTGCCGACAGACACTCTCTCTGCTTGCTCTTGAGAGAGAAGGGGAATCGCTCGATGATCTGCGGGAAATTGACTTTGGCCGATGGGAAAAACGCAGCTTTCCTGAGATCTCCGCTGAAGAACCGGAACGTGTTCGTCGCTGGCTGGAGGAGGGGGGTACCTTCACCTTCCCGGACGGAGAGCGGTTGTTTGACTTTCACCGCCGGATGGCACACTGCCTGGAAATCCTTAAGGGCTCACAGGACAATATTTTCGTTATTGCCCATGGCGGAGTAATTCGCCACCTGCTCTGTTTGCTGCTGAATCTGTCCGTGGAAAATTATCTGCTTTTTGATGTCCAGCCTGGGCGTTTCTGCGAGATCCGACTTCATTCGCAGGGTGGAGTGCTGACCCGCTTCAACTGCGAATTGCCCTGAATTTTAAAATATATGCAGGCAATCATGGGAAAAATTACCCTTATAACCGGTGGTGCGCGGAGTGGGAAAAGTAGTTACGCCCTGGAGCGTGCCGAAGCCGTGAGTAAAAAACGCTTCTTTATTGCCACCTGCCCCTCTCTCGATGAGGAGATGAATTCCCGGGTGACGCGCCATAAAAAAGAGCGGGCAGGGCGGGGATGGCAGACCTTTGAGGAAGAACGTGACATCTCGCAGGTAGTACGCAAACGTCTCCCGGTTGAGCCGGGGGTTGTTTTGCTTGACTGCATTACGCTGTGGGTAAACAACATTCTGTTTGCAGCCGAAGCAGCTCACCTTGAGACAACCGATAAGGTAATTCGCGGGGCTTCAGAGGCGTTTATTGCGGAGATGGTTTCTTCCCCACACCGTTTTTTTGTGGTTACCAATGAGGTGGGACTGGGGATTGTGCCGGAGAACAGGCTGGCCCGTCTTTATCGCGACCTTGTCGGTACTGCCAACCAGACGCTTGGCAGGGCTGCTGATGAAGTGGTGCTGGTGAGTTGCGGTATCCCTCTTGTTTTGAAAGAGGGGTGAGAGACAGGAGACCGGGAAAAGCAAAAGGTCTTTGTGGAGACGATCCGTTTGGGCGTCTCCAGCACAAGGGGCGTTTCTACTGTAACGAAGAAGATGGGCGAAAGACTGGTTCTTCGATGTTTCCTGGGATTACTTTTATCATCCTGTTTGTCCAGCCGTGCTCTTTGGTCAGTAAAAAATATAAATTAATAAAATAGTGTTTTCAATATATCTTTGCCATATCAAATACTTTTAATTTGGAGAAAACCGTAATGAGTGTCCTCGAAAAAACCTTGATAAAGATTTACCCGCAGAGTACCTCCGCCCGCAAAGCTGCTATTGCCCGTATTGAGCAGCTCACCATGCCATACTGGGCTCTTGGTGATCTGCTTGATCTTGCCGTTGACGTCGCTGGTATGATGGATAATCCCAGACCACAGATCAATAAAAAATTGATCGCCTGCATGGCTGCTGACCACGGAGTAACTGCTGAGGGGGTGAGCAAGTTTCCCCCTGAGGTTACGGTGCAGATGGCATGGAATGTGATCAACGGTGGTGCCGGGGTGAATGCCCTTGCTTCACAGTCCCGCACTGATATCAAAGTATATGATTTTGGTATTGCAGGCGATATGGGCGACGCGGAAAAGAGCGGAAAAATTATTAACAAAAAGATTGGCAACGGGACGGATAACATGGCTGCCGGGCCAGCCATGAGCCGTACTATGGCTCAGAAATCGGTGGAAAACGGCATCGCGGTGGCAGAAGAAAACAGCGACTATGATATCTTCGGCACTGGAGAACTGGGCATTGGCAATACCACTGCCTCTGCGGCTATTGCCACGGTGCTTACCGGCAGACCCGCTGCGAAACTCTGCGGCAGGGGAACCGGGCTGGACGATGACCAGCTTGAACATAAAATCCGTGTGGTGGAGAGGGCCATTGCGCTAAATAAACCGAAAAAAAAGGATGCTCTTGATGTGCTCAGCAAGGTTGGCGGTTTTGAGATCGGTGGTATCGCCGGACTGATTATCGGTGCGGCATCCCAGCGTAAACCAGTGGTGATAGATGGTTTCATCTCTACTGCGGGGGCAATGATTGCAGCCGTTATCGAACCCTTTACCAAAGATTATATGATCTTCTCCCATCGTTCAGTTGAACCCGGGCACGCCGAGATGCAGAAGTTTCTTGGCTGCCGCAAACCGCTGCTTGATCTTAAATTCCATCTCGGTGAGGGAACCGGTGCAGCCATGGCAATGAATCTCGTTGAAGGCGGCCTCGCCATTCTCAACCAGATGGCGACCTTTGAGGAAGCTGCCGTAAGTGGAGCTGACAAGTAATGTTCTTTTCTGTGAAGGAGGCAGCCGCCAACTTCTGTGCGGCGCTGCGCTTTCTTACCATATTTCCGCTTCCGTGGCGCCAGGAGGAGGACAGCAGCCGTTTTCGACGCAGTGTCGGCTGGTTTGCCTTCCTCGGTATCCTGCTTGGCGGCATCGGTGCACTGCTGGCATGGGGGGTTACTTCTTTTGCGCCTCCCGCAGTCACGGCAGTACTCCTGCTGTTTTATCTCGCCTCTGTCTCCCGCTTTTTGCATCTTGACGGTGTTGCCGACAGCGCCGATGGTCTGCTCTCAGCACGCAGCCGTGAGCGCAGCCTGGAAATTATGAAGGACAGTCGGGTCGGGGCCATGGGCGTGGCGGCGCTCATTTTTCTTCTGCTTGGCAAATTTGCTGCACTTCTCTCTATTCCAGCCGAAGGTCTGCCCGCAGCGCTTTTTTTTATGCCCTTTGCCGGACGCTGCGTGTTGCTTTTTTCCATGGGGACTATGCACTACGCCCGGAAGGAAGGCGGTATTGGGGCACTTTTTTACGGTGATGACATGCGACGGCACGCCGTTATTTCACTGGTTTTGCTTGCCGTGCTGCTTTGTATGGTCTATGGCTGCCGAGGATTCATTGTGCTTGCCGGAATACTGCTCGGTTTCGCGTTTCTGCGCCGGAAAAGTATCCTGGTGCTCGGCGGGGCCACCGGCGATATTCTCGGAGCGCAGTGTGAGATGGCCGAACTGATGACGGCTCTGGCCGTCTCCTTTCTCTACTGAGGCATTGTATAATGAGAGATTTTGAACACGGCGGGAATATCCATCGGGCAAAACGGGCAGCTGGTGCCGAGGTTATTGATTTCAGTGCCAATATCAACCCGCTTGGTTCGCCCGAGTGGCTGCGGCCAATGATGAGCAGAGAGCTGGAAGGAGTGTTTCACTATCCTGACCCGGAGTACACGGAACTGTGTACCGCCCTCTCCACATACACCGGTGTCGCGAAGGAGTGCGCGGTGGTCGGCAACGGGACCTCCGAGCTGTTGCACTTCTTTATGCAGTCCATCCGCGGGAGGTGCCGTCGTCTTGTGCTGCCAGTTCCTTCCTATGTGGATTACTACCGCACCGCTGAGCAGGCAGGGCTGGATATCCAGCTCGTTCCCCTTGCCGAAGAGAAAAATTTTATGCCCGATTTTTCGGTGCTGGAAGAACTTCTTCAGCCAGGTGACCTGCTCCTTCTTGGCACCCCCAACAATCCCACGGGATGCATGCCAGACCTCGGAGCGATCAAAGAGCTCGCCGCACGCCAGCCGGACTCTCTTTTTCTCCTTGATGAGGCGTTTCTTGATTTTCAGGATGAGCATGGCACTCTCGGTGCCTCAGCGGAGAATATCTGCAGCCTCAACTCGATGACCAAGTTTTACGGTGTCCCCGGCCTGCGCATCGGCTATGGCCTTTTTCCGCAGGACATTGCCGAAGCGCTCCGCCATAATCTGCCGCCGTGGAGTGTTAATTCTCTGGCTGCGGCCTTTGGCGTTCGCGCCCTGGCCGACGGGGAGTATCAGCGACAATCCCGCACGGTCTGTCGGGAATTGCGCGAAGCACTTTGTAAAGAGCTGGCGTCACTGCCGCTGAAGGTCTTTCCCTCCACTGCCAACTATCTCTTTTGCCGCCTTGAACACGGAACCGCTGCCGAACTGGGTGAGTTCTGCGCAGAAAGGGGCCTTCTCATCCGCTGTTGTGACAACTATCGGTTGCTTGATCACGCCGAAAGCTGTTTTCGTATTGCCGTGCGTACGGCACGGGAGAACACTCGACTTGTCAAACTCTTGCACAACTATTTTGGCAGTGAAGGAAAGGGTAAGACCACACCTCAAGGCAGAAAGCGCGCAAAGTCAATTATGTTTCAGGGAACCTGCTCCGATGCCGGCAAGTCTATCCTCACCGCCGGACTCTGTCGGATTCTCTTTCACGACGGTATCTCGGTGGCACCCTTCAAGGCACAGAACATGTCTCTGAACAGTTTTGTCACCCTGCAGGGGGATGAGATGGGACGGGCTCAGGTGGTGCAGGCGCAGGCCGCCCGCCTTGATCCCGACTGCCGCATGAATCCAGTGCTGCTCAAACCCAACAGTGATACCGGCAGTCAGGTGATCGTTGCCGGAAAACCCGTGGGCAATATGGCCGTGCGGGAATACAACCGCTACAAGACTCAGCTCTGGCCACGGGTGCAGTCAATCTACGACTCCCTCGCCGCTGAGCATGATGTTATCGTCCTCGAAGGTGCCGGTTCACCGGGGGAAATTAACCTCAAGCATGATGATATCGTCAACATGCGCATGGCACAGTATGCTGCTGCCCCGGTGTTACTGGTCGGAGATATTGACCGCGGCGGGGTGTACGCCTCCTTTGTTGGCATTATGGAGACCCTTGCCGAGTGGGAACGACGGCTGATGGCTGGTTTTGTGGTCAATAAATTCCGTGGGGATGCCTCTCTGCTTGGCTCGGCCCATGACTACATTGCTGAGCATACCGGACGACCGGTGCTCGGTGTTATTCCCTGGCTGAGTCACCTCGGCCTGCCCGAAGAGGATTCGGTCAGCTTTAAAAAGGGCTCCTTTAACGCGATGCAGGAGGAGAAGAGCGGAAAAGTGGTGGAGATTGCGGTGATCAATCTGCCCCACATCTCCAACTTTACAGACGTGGAGCCATTCCTTGAGGAGCCGGACGTCAATCTGCGAGTAGTGGATACCCCTGACGAGCTGGGCAGTCCAGATGCTGTTATCCTTGCGGGAACTAAAAATGTGCTCTACGATCTGCACTATCTGCAGGAGAGCGGCTTCGCTGGAGCGGTGAATCGCCTGCGGGAAGGGGGCTGTGAAATTATCGGGATCTGTGGCGGCTACCAGTTCCTCGGTCGGGCCATCTGTGATCCACTGAAGCTGGAATCGAATCTTGGTGAGGTGAAGGGTTTTGCCTTTCTCGACATGGTTACAGTGATTGAGAAAGAGAAGAATCTTAAGAGGAAAAGCGGTCGGCATCTGCCCTCCGGAAAACCGGTCTTCGGCTATGAAATTCACCACGGCATCTCTTCCGGCACCTCTGCACCCCTCCTCGAATTTGAGGATGGCTCACACTGTGGACAGGCGGCCCCAGGGGGCGGAGTGTGGGGCAGCTATCTCCATGGAATCTTTGACAGCGACGAATTCCGCCGCTGGTTCATAGATCATCTGCGGGTGAAAAGGGGGCTTGAACCGGCTGGGCGGATTCTCGCACCGTGGAATCTTGAGGCTGCTTTTGATCGCCTTGCCACAACTATGCGTGAGAACATTGATATGAACGCAATTTATCGCCTGCTGGAGCTGTGATGGGAGAATATATCATCTGTCTCGTCGTTGCCGTGCTGCTTGACCTGCTGCTGGGTGATCCGAGATGGTACACTCACCCGGTGCGGCTCATCGGCTGGCTGTGTACCTTTTGTGAAAATCGCTTTCGCCGCTGGCTGCCGCAGCGGGAGACCCTGGCTGGAACAGCTACTGCGCTGTTTGTCCTCGGCGGTGTCTTTATCATCCTGTGGGGGCTGTTGAGCCTTGCCCGTGCCATCCATCCGGTGGTGGAAGTGGTCTTTGCTGTCTTTCTGCTTTACACCTCTATTGCCATGCGGGATCTGCTGCGGCACTCAAAAAACGTCTATCTTGCTCTGGTTCCTTCCTGTGATCTCAAAGAAGCGCGGCGGCGGGTTGGACTGATTGTGGGGCGCGATACGAATACCCTTGACCGGGATGGAGTCGTGCGTGCGTCGGTGGAGTCGGTGGCGGAGAGTGCGTCCGATGGTATTATCGCTCCGCTGTTCTTCAGTGCATTCGCGGTATTGCTGCAGGGATTTCTCCCCCTCTCACCCGAGTCCCTTTCGCCAGCAGCCGTCGCTGCCATTGGTGCCATGCTTTATAAGGCAACCAACACCATGGACTCCATGTTTGGCTATAAAAACGAGCAATATCTGCACTTTGGTTTTTTTGCCGCCCGACTCGACGATGTCCTGAATTATCTCCCGGCGAGACTGAGCGGGCTCTGTATTGTTGCAGCCTGCCCGCTGGCAGGGCTGAACATGAGACATTGCTGGCGCATTTTTTTGCGTGACCGCCGAGAACATGCCAGCCCCAACTCTGGTCACCCGGAAGCGGCCATGGCCGGTGCTCTGGGAGTTCAGCTTGGAGGAGAGGCTGTCTATTTTGGAAAATCTGTTTATAAACCAACTCTTGGAGATCCCACCCGTGAAATTGAAGCGCAAGATATCTTGCGGGCCAATAGTCTGGTGCTTTACAGCACGTTTATTTTTCTGCTGGGGACAGTTTTCAGCTGTGTCGTACTTTCACTGATTTTTTAAAACTGATTCTAAATGATTCTCAACAGGGAGCTCCCATGACTCAAGAACGTACTTTTGCAATTATTAAACCCAATGCCTTTACAGACGGCAACGCCGGTAAGATTCTTGCCCGTATTTATGCCGAGGGATTTACCGTTGTCGGCATCAAAAAACTCTACATGAGCAAGGTGGAGGCTGAGGGCTTTTATGCTGTCCATAAAGAGAGACCCTTTTTTGGCGAGTTGACTGAATTTATGGCCAGTGGACCCTGTATTGTCATGGTTCTCGAGGCGGAATGTGCCATCAAGAAATGGCGTGATCTGATGGGGGCAACCAACCCGGCAGATGCGGCAGAAGGAACGCTGCGCAAGGAGTTTGGTGCAAGTCTTGGGGAAAATGCGACCCATGGTTCTGATGCACCGGAAACGGCTGCTTTTGAGATTGGTTATTTCTTTTCCGGGCTGGATCTGTTGATGTAAGCACTTCTGAGGAAGGTTTGAGTAGAAAAAGGGGGCAGAGGCGAAGATTGTCTCTGGCCCTTTTTAAATATACAGCTGTACCAGTGGCTCTGGTATGATAATGCAGATAACGAAGCACAAACAGAACTGCTGCTGCGGTTAATATCGACACTACATAAAGGAGACAACATGGCGACAAAAGGAATTTATAACACTCTGAGTGAAGAGTATCCCGAGATTCTCGGTGTGGTGAAAGAACTGGGGAAAACCGTACGGGGAGCAGGTCCGCTGGGAGGAAAAGAAAGCCAGCTTATTCAGCTTGCGGCCGCTGCGGCAATTGGCTCTGAGGGAAGCGTTCATTCTCACACCCGCCGGGCACTTGAGGCAGGTGCAAATCGGAAAGAGATTGACCATGCGCTGCTTCTTCTGATCTCAACCATCGGCTTTCCGAAGACGATGATGGCCCTCTCCTGGAGTCGTGATATAGCGGAGTGAATGGTGTAATACCATTTACATTTTGTATTGGCGGATTTAAAGGCAGGGGCGGGAAAAGGGAGAAAGGAGACGGGAGACGGGAGGCAGGAAAAAGCAAAAGATTTCCGTAGAGATGAGCAATTTTGGTGTCTCCAGCACAACGGACGCTTCTACCATGAGCTCAATTTTACATCCTGTTTATCCTTTTGTAATCGCCAAAAAAGATGTCCACGCAGTTGCGTTCTCTGGTCAGTAAAAAATGTGATTGGTATAACAGTTCTGTATGGTGGAAAAGTGTGGTGGAAAAAAAATCGGCATTCCTTTTGAGGAGTGCCGATTTTTTAGTTAATTCTTATTGTTTCGTATTCTGTGACGTTTGCTATTTTTATTACGATAGCGGTCACCTTGTAGAGACAAGGCATGCCTTGTCTACACATGGGTGAAATCATCGCGTCGTGCTGATTTCCACAATTTCAGGGGCGAGAAAGGTTTTGCTCCTGAAATCATTCACCTGCTGAAATGTCTGGTTAAAAAGCAATTCTTACACCGGCATAAACATTATTGCTGGAATACTCTGCTTCTGTGGTCTCAAATTCCGGATCAGAAGTTCCAAAATAGCGATATTTGACATCAATACTGACTTGTTCATTTACAGCATAAGCCACACCCGCTCCAAACTGATAGGCAAATACATTGTCATCATCACTTTCGTCTGGAATACCTGATCCAGGGAAATTCAAATCATTTATTTCGACCTTTGCCATCCCAAGGCCGCCACCGATGAAAGGGGTAAAAGGGCTTGCATTTTTGAAATCATAGTAGCTATTTAAAAGAAAAGCATAGCTCGATGTATAACCGGTTAAATCAGCACCTATATCATAGAAACTGACCTTATCTAAATCGTTTTCCTGATATGCAAATTCTCCCTCAAATCTCATGTTGCAGGCAAGGCTATAACCAACAGCTACACCAAGTGCCAAACCAGAGTCTGATTCCATATCCATTATCATATATGGTGTTGTAGAATCAGTTACATCAGAATCATTCGGGGTCGCGACACCAACATTTACACTCAGATACGGACCTTCTGCACTGTAGGCGGCAGAAGATATTGAGAGCAGCATGGTGCAGCCAGTGATTATAAAAATATTTTTTTTCATTTTTTTCCCTTTCGAACATTTAATTGTCGTTTTCGGTTGAAATTTCTAAGGAATCCTGTCGTCTGGGGAGTTTTTTTACATTGTGATCCACCCCTTCTTGACGTCCTTGTGTGTTCTTTCCATCGACCGTTACGTCGATGGTTGATCCTCTTACGAGGACCTCGTGACTTTATTCCTGCATCGGCGATATGCGGGCTGGGGTAAGCAGCTGTTAACTTATGGAGACCTTGAATAATTGCCCATTTTCCTCGTTACAGTCAAGAATTTATCCTCCGACAAAGCGAGGAACGAGACGTCGAGGTAAGCACTGGACTCCGATATCAAACATGGCTGTAATAAATTTCCTCCTGTTCCTCGAATATGAACGAAATACAAGCTGGTTCAAGGTCTCCTGAAATTATTCAGAGTTCTAACTAAAATATGCACTCACATAGCCAACGACTCTTGATTCGTCACCACTGGCCTCTGCGCTGGTTCTATAATCCAATATATGTGCTTTTAGATTTGCTCTCTTTGCACTTAATAATATGGCCTCAACGCCAATCATCCCACATGCTTCGCAGCCACTATGCAACGTGTCTGTATCAAGTAATTCAATAGATTTGAGGCAAATATTATCTAATTCCTCGGCTTCATTAAGATTATGAAAATGGCTTAAATCTGTGCTGATAATTACCCCATTATCTTTATCTTTCAAGATATAATCTATAATTTGGGAAAGATGTCTGGGGTCTTCTTGGCCATAGACAATTTCTGCAATATTTACATCTTTTAAATAATGTTTAATAAATGGGAACTGTACCTCTGTGCTATGTTCAGCATGGGCCTGGAAAACACAGTTTATTTTGAATCTATTTTTAAGATTGTTTATAAGAGCAGTAGCACTTTTAATGTTTCCCAGGGGTGTTCTGTAAGACTCAAATTCACCAATACTTATTCCACTGAAAGTAACTTTATGTGAAGGGCCAATAACGACAAAATTTTTAGCCCTGCTGTTTTGTAAAACTCTATAAGCTGCATTAGCGGTAAACCCTGAATAAACATAGCCAGCATGTGGAACAATTATAGCTCTACTTTGAATATCCTTTACTGAAAAAAGTTGATCAAAAACAATATTAAAATGATCAAAATATTTATCTAACTCGTCAACATTATCAGGATAAAACGTGCCAGCTGCAATCTCTTTTCTGATCATTGTGACACTCCTCTAAATTATTTTTATAGCGATACTATTGCCTCAAAATCATTTTCTATCGCTTTAACTTCATAACGATAAACCGTTGGGTGTTTATCATAAACAGAGGGATTTAGACCTGCTTTGTAACTGAGATGATCTAAAAAATCTTTTGTCGTTTGCAGCGTTTCCCAGACTTGTGGTAAAAAAGTTCCCTGATTATGGCCATGCTTTAAAATCAAGCCATCAATATCAGGTCTTATTTTATCAAGTAAGTTGTTGAAATCAGTATAGTTTATTTCTTCAGGTGGAGTTAGGATTGATACCTCGATATGTAAATGTGGAAATTCATCTTTGCTGACCGGTTTAAATCTTGAATCATTAAATGCCGCTAATTCAGCGTTGTTAATAATATCATCAAGTAATTTTCTATGCGCAATAATTGAACCAATGCATCCTCTAAGTTGGTGATTGTAATTGAGTGTTACAAATGTAGCAGCCTCCGATTGTAAAAAAGGATACTCTGTTAGAAGTTTATTTCTATCTATTTCTATATTACAGTCAAACTGAGCTAAAATAGCAGTTTTCGCAATGCGCAATAAAATTGGATCTATCATTCTTTATCTCCTTTAACTGTAACTTCTCAGAAAGTTATGGGAAAAGACGATGAATTTTACCGCGAAGAACGCGAAGAGTAAAGATATAACAACAGCAATTCTCTGCTT
>Ga0172378_10002353_pt1 | contig 17703 bp, 17 predicted proteins | sample GrowelOW332metaG_FD_119755 | JGI IMG/M metagenome (GOLD analysis project Ga0172378, IMG submission 119755) | Groundwater microbial communities from an aquifer near a municipal landfill in Southern Ontario, Canada - Pumphouse #3_1 metaG | ecosystem: Environmental > Aquatic > Deep subsurface >... | reverse complement strand
TAAATTATTAAACTATAAATATTATGATGCTTAAACAAAAACTTAAAAGCACTTAAATATTGATATTTTGTTAATGAATAATTAATCTATTAAAAGGGTGAAATGACTAAATAAATCCTTTCAAATGCTGATATTTTATTAATAAATAATTAAATTAATTAATTGAAAAAATGAAAATAATTTTTAAAATATTAAATAATATTGAAAAAATATTGAAAAAATTATGAAAAATAATGAAAAAATAATAAAAATTACTAAATTAATAATAAATAAATTAAATTTATGTTAATTTAAATAATATTAAAAATTAAATCCAAGCAAATCAAATAATTAAAGATATTAAAAAAATTAATACTATAAAGGATAATTAATAAAAAAGATATTTAAAAAATTAATACAATAAAGAATAATTAATAAAAAATATATTTACATTTAAACAACTATTGCTTAAAAGCAATAGCTGTTTGTTGTTCAAAAATTATACTAAGAGTTATTATAATTTAAAAAGAATGACAGAGTAAGTAAAATAGTTGTAATGTTAAAAAAAGTATATTTAAAGCAAAAAGAAACAAAATATTTATATAGGAAGGTCATATGAAAAGAATTGTTAAATGTTTTGTTTTAGTTTTGTTTGTTTTTGGATTTGGTATATCTCTTGTTGCTTGCGGTGAAACTCAACCTACACTGACTTTAAGCAATTCAACAATCATAAATGTTGAAGCGACTCCAGGTGCAGTGGAAAACAAAATAGGGCAAATTGTTGACCCAAGTTTCACAACACAAGGGCTTCAATATTTCACAGTGAAAGTGAATGACATGCAAACAAACAGCAATAATATTAGACTGGTTATAGAAACCGATAATAGTATTCAAATTATTGCTAAAGACAAAGATAACAATTATCAGAATGTAACAACTTCAGGTTGGGGACCAAGGGCAGGATTTGAACTTAAAAGCGAAATTACAACTTTTTATGTTCGTGCTTCAAAGTCAGGAGTTTTCGACCTTAAGGCAAAACTTGTTGACATGAACGCAAATAATGCTGTTATTTCAGAAAAAACTCAAAAAATAATTGTTGCAGAAAGTTTTTAGAAGGCATTTTTAATATGCCTTTTTCATTTCATAAATATTACTTTGATGCGATTAAGATAAATAATAATTAATTTTGCTTTATTATTTGTTTATGTGAAAAAGACAGAAAATATAATTTGATTAATAACATTTTTGTAACTAGTATAAGCTTGTTCAAATAAGCGATTTTTCTTGATATATTTTTATAGGCAACTATTTTGTTTATTCATAATAATAAAATTATCTTTTTTATGATTAAATATATATGTTTTAAAAACTTAAATCTATTTTTTATAGTAAACATATTAAATGAATACTAATTAATATAATTCATTTTTGTTACTTGTTTTTTATATTATTTATGGTTATACTTTTTGTGTAGAAATTTGAGCAAACTAAATATCTTTTGATATTAAAAAAATATTGCAAAAGAATAAAGTTTGTGATATAATCATATTGATAATATGATAAGGAGAAAATTATGGTAAAAAGTATTGCAGATTTTATTGAAATAGTGATTAGTAAAAGCTCTGATGAAGAAAAAGCTTGTAGTAGTGTTTTAGAATTTTTTAATTTTATTAAAGAAAGAGGATTAAGTTTATTTGAAGAAAAGTTTATTGAATCTATTGTAAAAGATAAAGATGCTTTTAAAAAAGCTGTTAAAATTTCTTTTGAAAAAAAAGATAAGGTTTTTGTTAAAAAATATAATGAATTTGTTAAAACGCTTGAAAAACAAGTAAATAAAATTGAAGTAAAAAAAATATTGAATAATATTAAAGATGGAGCAAGGGAAAGAGAAAGCTCAAGTAATTGTGGAAGTTCAACCTCAAGAAGTTGTTCAAGTTCTAGTTCGGAAAACAATTGTTCAAGTAGTCGTAATTCAAGAGGCCATTCATGTTCTAGTTCAAGTTCTAGTTCAAGCTGTGGTAGTTTACGAAGCAGAGGCTGTTAATTAAATTGCTGGCAAAATGAAGTGAAAGACAACTAAAAAAATTAATAAATAGTTTTATTTAATAAAAATTCAATAAGAAATGGCGGAAACAAAAGATGGCAGAAATTATAAAGATTTTTGGTAAAGAAGTTCCTATAAAAGATAATTTGTGCACTGACAATCCCAGTAAGGTTGTTTCTAGTAAGATGAGAATAAATCTATATATTAGCATTACCGATGTTTGTCTTGCTAAATGTCCTTTTTGCAACAATAACACAAAACAAAATTGCTCTGAAACAAAAAACCAATTCGATGTTGAAAAACTTAGTCTTATAATGAAAGAACTTAAGGGCAAAGATCTTCTTAACAGAGTTTCGGTTACCGGTGGTGAGCCTCTTTTGAATGTTGAACTTTTAAATAAAGTTCTTAATGCAATTTTTGAAATTTGTGGCGACAAACAAATGGTTACAATCAACACAAATGGAGTAAATTTAAAAAGGGTTTTTGAACTTGAGTCACTAAACAAACTTGAAGGCATTCACATCAGTAGACACCACTTTGATGATGAAATCAATGACAAAATTTTTGGATTTAGAACGGCACATAAAGAAGATATAAAATTCGTAATCAATAAGGCAGAAAACAAAAAACTTTTCAGATTAAATTGTTTACTTATTAAAAACTATATAGCAAATAAAGAAAATGTAACAAAATTTTTGGAATTTGCTTCTGATCTTGGTATTTTTAGAGTTGGCTTTGTTGGATTGATGCCAATAAATGAATATTCAATTAATAATTATGTTGAATATAAAGAGATTTTTGAAAAAATGAATGAACAATGTTTTGATTCAGAAAGAAAATATAACAAAGATATTTGTGATTGTTGGAACAGCATCTATTGTTCAAAAAATGGCAAACTCGTGGAATTTTATGGCAGAACTGTAAGAAATCTCAATTGCGATTGCGTAGGGCAATTTAATTATTCGGCAGATAATCATTTGAAAGCTGGTTTTGATAGAATAATTATTTAAAAGGCAAACATGAATAATGTTAAACATTTTTTTAATCAAATAAAAAACAACGATAAATGTAACACATCGTATCCTCTAAAGAGAAAACTTTGGTTGAATTTTAAAACAAGTGAAGAACTTTCTTTTGATGAAAAAACGATGTGTTTTTATGTGCATATTCCTTTTTGTATGTCACTTTGCAAATTCTGTGAGTATGTGAAATTTGTGAAACAAGATGATGAAACAGAAAAAAAATATATTGAGATTGTTATAAAAGATATAAATAAATTTGTGGAAAATCACAAAGATATTGTTCTTAAGGGCTTTGACATAGGGGGTGGAACGCCAACATGTTTGTCTGAATCAAACTTTTCTCTTCTGCTTAGTTATTTTAAAAAGGTTGTAGGTCTTGTTCAAACAAGTGCTGATTTTGAACCTAGTATTGAAGGGACTTTTTCAACCATTAATGAAAACAAAATTAAAATGATAGTAAATGCGGGAATTAAACGAATATCTTTTGGCATTCAAACAATAAATAAAAAAATTTTAGAGAGTAATGACAGAAAAAATCCTACTTTTGAAAAGATGCAAGAAGTGTTTTTCTTATGCAAGAAATATGGCATTGAAAAAATCAATTTAGACTTTATGTATGGATTGAATAATCAAAAAACAAAAGATATAAAAGATTGTTTTTCTGTTATAGAATATTTTAAACCACAACAAGTAACTCTTTATGAGTTCAGACCCAACATTCTTAATGCAAAACAAGGTGCAAGCAAAAAAAAGCTTTGGAAACAATACAAAATTATATATAAAAAGCTCACTTCTCTTGGCTACAATGGAAGATTTGGACAAAACACTTTTTCATTAAGCCAAATAGATTTAGGATTATCATCTTATCTTAGAAACAGAATGATTAACAATGTGAGTTATAAAGGCTTTGGTTTTTATGCTCAAAGCAAATCTAGGCAAGGCGTGAGTTACAACGAAGGCAAAACAAAACAAATTTTTGATGATTGCCTTTTGAAAGAAAGATTTAATTCTCAAGATACATATATTTTACCAAAAGATGAACTTCTTTCAAAATATATTGCAATTAGCGGGTACTATGGACAATTTAATCTCGATATTATGCAAAACATACTTAATGAAGATTTCCAAAAAAAAATTGAAAAAGAATTAAATTTTTTGCTTAAAAAAAGATTTGTAACCATAAAAAATGACCTTGTTACACTCACAAAAAAAGGCTTCAAATTTTATGGTGCAGTGCTGGCAATGTTTTACTGTGACAACACAAAAAAATACTTATTAAAAAACTCTTGTCAAAATTAAAAGAAAACGCGGATTAGTTCCGCTTTTTTTTAGTGTTTCCGAAATTATTTAATGCAAACACTAAAATAAAAACTGTTTTTAACGATTAAACATAAAGAGTATTATATATTAATTTGATAGGGGCGTAATCTATTAGCAGGCTTCGTCATCATATAATTCAATGACTTGCAAATCAATAAGTGCAAGAACAATTTCACTGATGCAATGAAAAGTGTTTTTCTTTTTGTAGTTTGTTTGTTCAATTTCTAGTATTTCAATTTGCTCTTTAGACAAATCATCAAAGCTCAATTTATCAATGGAAATATTGCATACATTTTTAAGATAATTTCCAAGTTCATCACAAGCAAGTAACAAATTTTCTTCAGTCAATTTGTCAATATCAATATTTTCTTTAATAATTTCATTTTTCAAATCTTTTCCAAGTCCAAATTCTGTCAAAAAGGAATCTTTTTTTGTCATGTTTAAAACAAGTGATTCAATGCTTGGAAAACTGATTAAAAGCAGTCCGTTTATATCATCGGTATTGTTGTTTAATGAGGCAGAAAGTTTTGAAGCAAGGTTTTTAAAAAGTCCATATTTATTGTTTTTGGGATCTCTGTCAAAAATGTAATAAGTTGAAGAATTTTTTAGTTTAACACCATATTCCATTTCTAGGTCAGACACATACTTGAAAAATTGATTTGCATCTTTAATTGAAGTCAAATTGTTATCTTCGGAATTTATTATTGTAACAGTTGAATTGCTGTCATAACCTTCATAGCATGTAAAAACTTTGTCTTTTCTGGTTTTAACTTGAACTTTGTAACCAAGTATTTCATTAAAAATGTGATTGAGATATTTTGGTTCTTCATTCATTCCTTCAACAATAAAAACAACTCTTCCAATTCTTTTCTTTTTGTTAATCCTAGTCTTCATCATAATTAGGAACACCACCAAATTTTCCACTCAAGTACATTTTTTCCAAATTTTGAGATTCTCTTGGGTTCTCTGAAGAAAACTTGTCAATCGTTGAACCAACTGTTGAGGAAAAATCAACAGTAAAAATTTGGTCTGGTCTAAGCAAATTTGTGTCTAGCAAATTTGTTGAATGTGAAGTGAAAATGATTTGCGAATTTTTGCTTGTTTTCATGAAATATGAAATCAAAAATTCTTCAAGAACATTGTGAAATCCACTGCTAAATTCATCAATGAGCAAAATGCCTGAATTGAAGCAAGCTGAAAGAAAACAAGGAACAAGGTGCAAAAGAGTTTTGTTGCCAAGTGATTCAAATTCAAGTGGCAAAGTCATTTGAACATCTTTTCTTTTTAAGTAAATAATTGGTTTGTCAGCTTCTGCCATAATTTTCATTTGCTTGCCATTTTCGCCTTCAAATGAATATATCTCTTGTTTTGATTGTCTTGAAACTCTGAAACCTAAGTTGAAAGAGTTAAAAAATGAATTAATTTCTTCAAGTTTTGATTCTGGCAAACTTTCAAGAATCATGCTCTCATTGTTGTAAGAAATAACTTTTTTGTCATAGGCATTGAAATATACTGAATTTTGCAAATAATTAAGCATTTTGATAACAACGGGTTCATTCGAAAAGAGTGAAGAAAAATAAGCTCTTTTTAAAAACAAAATGTTTGGAACAACTTTGTCGTCAAAAGATTCTTCTTTGTTGTTTGTGAATATTCTGGCAGTGTTTCCTTTTCTATCCAAAATGATTTTGTCATTAAGCTTTAGCTCTTCAAAAGAGAATACACCTTTTGGATCTAATTCAATTTTGTAATTAAGAATGTCACTATCAAACTTGAATTGATATTCAAGTGTCATAATTCTGTTGCTTCCAAACAAACAAAAATCTAAAGCACCCAATTTGATGTTGTCAAGAAATAGTAAATCCATCAAAACTTTTATGGACAAAATTAAATTTGACTTTCCTGAAGCATTTGTTCCAACAAGCAATGCTCCTTTAAGAACTCCATTAAAAGTGTTGGTATCTTTCAGTTTTTGATACTTTGATTCTGTCAAATCAAACTCGGTTTTTTCCTTGAATGACCTGAAATTTTTTAAAACAATTTTTGTTAGCATTTTTTCTACCTCTTTTAATAAAGTGTAATTTTTTTACACTTTATTTAAGTATATGTGTAAATTATTTACATATGTTAACATTTTTATTCATAAATTGCAATCAAATATGCAAAGTTGCAAGAAACATATGAAAATTTTTTTAAATAAGAATTCACGAAAACCCCGAGTAATTTATTTTCTTGTTTTGCTTAAAAAGTCAAATATATTAGTAAAAACTTGGTTAAACCATTTGCTTTTTATGGGCTTGAAGTTTTTTGTTGTCTATGCTATATTTGTTTAAACAATAATACATTACAAAGTATTTAAATTTTTACTTTTTATCTATTGAACTTATTTAGAAAAGATATTTTATTAATGATAAGGGGAACAAATATGAAAATTATACCAAAAGAAAACATATATTTTGAAGAAATAGCTAATCAAAATGAATTATATAAGTATATTAATTTTGGAGTTGTTAACAACACAAAAGATATGTTTTACAATATTTCTACAAAAGATAGAATACCAAACACAAATAGAAACTTACAAAACATCAGTAATATATATTTTAATGAAGGCTTATATTGTCATTATGGTTACAAATTATATATGCTTGGAAACAAAGTCAAAAAATTATTAACTAAAAAAAATTTGCAGTTAGAAGATTTAACTAAATTAGAAAAATTTTACAATGTTTTAATGAAAGAAAATAATGCTATATTAGCAAAAAGAAAATTAGAAAAAGAACAGCATTCATTGAAAGAGAAAAAAACTATTCAAGATTTGTTTGATAGAAACTAATTGTTTCTATTCTGCAAAAAACAAGCTAAACAGTTTTCTTTGTTAATAAAAAATTTTAAAATTTTCAAAAAAAGAGATGGATTGATCTCTTTTTTTAATTATAACTATTAAAATATATTTTAAGAATTAATAATTTTTTTTAATCTGAAAACATCATAAACACAACGATTTACCAAATCATTTGACCAATCTTTTAATTGAGTCATCAAATTATCAGAAATTTCATAACCTTTTTGATAAAGTTCTTCAGATATCAATTTTTCATTCTTCGCTGTTTTGAATTCCTTTTCGTCATCTAGTCGAATGTAATATCCACTTTCAGTAATAGCAGGACATTCCATTGTTACATCTAAATACAAATCGTCATACCAAGGCATGTTGTTTTCAATGCCTGTTCCATTATTAATATCAAAATAAAAACATAATGGTCTATTTTGTTTGTCAAAAAAAACTCTTGCATTATATCCTCTATTAAGAGGTACATATTCTAATATTGAATAACCATCAGCCAACCCAATATATTTTTTGCCGTTAGAATAAGCTAATAATGGTTTTGTCATTTTTTTAATATATTTTAGTGCAATGTATCCGTTAATTTCATCATTAAATTCCAAATACCAATCTTTCTCAATAACCTCTTTCATATAGACTTTATCTATAAACTTTTGTCTCATGATAACTCCTTCACATTATATTTTTTTGAACAAATTTCAATTAGCAAATTGATTACTGCTCAAATGGCTTTTCGCTTGTTTTATAAATGTGTTTGTTTTGTTTTAAATTTATTGCAACATTTTCTGTTTGTGATTCATTTCCTTTTTCTTGTGGAATTGGTTGATTGAATTTTGTTAAATCAAGATATCTAACATCACAATTGGTTTTTAACTTATTTTCAAGTTCGGTATATTTTTGAATGTATTTTTCTGCCTTATCTTGTTTCAAATCAAAAATTTCTGGCATTGTAGCGATATCTAGAGTTGTATCTTTTTCACATAAAATCATGTCATTGAAATATTTTTCGTTTCCTTTAAGATTGTATTCATGAATGTTGGCAAACATTTTAGCTTTTAGTGCATTTTCAAATGATTCAATTTTTATTTTTTCCAAAAATTCGACTGGTGTAGAAGAATTATTTTTTAATTTGAAATAGAAGTCATAAGATTTTTTCGCTATACACTTGTAATCAAGAACTTTTTCAATCTTTTCTTCCATTTCTTTATAATATTTTTTTGAATATTTTTTACTGTTAATGTAATTTTTAATATTATCAAAATCATTTCTTAGATTTTCCCCAACAACTCCCAAACTTGCTACACTTACGCAAGTTCCCATAAAAAAGAATTGAGGAGTACCTATAATAAACATTAATGGAATCCATATTGCATTGAATGTGCCAATTAAACCGCTTGTAATTAAAAATTTTTTAAAATTACCTTTGTCTTCTTTGCTAAAATTTGTTAATTTTTTTTCTTTAATATTTTTCATAATTCACCTCACAATTTTATAATAAACTTTAAGATATCATGTGTCAAGATTCAATTTTGTAAAAAAACAGAAATGATAAAATTTCTTAAGCATTTTATAATAAATTTTGAAACTATATTAACGATGAAAATGTTCAAAAATCAAGATTTAATTTTTCAGTAAAAAACATAATCACTATATTTTAAAAGTTCATTTTGGAATTAAAAAAATAGCGATTTTTAAAATCGCTATTAAACAAAATTTTTGTGGTGCACCCATAGGGATTCGAACCCCAGACCTTTGCGTCCGTAGTCATGATTTTTATTGATTTCTTAATGCCTAATCATCACTTTTATCACCTAATAATTTTAACTAAATAATTCTTATAAAACACGTAAATTAAGTATTTTCTGTCTATTAAACACAAAAAGAGATTAGATAATTTTAACTAATCCCTTTTTAATACTTTGCATTTTTCTTGCAAAAATATATGCAAAAGAGTGCATTTTATTGAATTAACATTTTTCTTTATTATTACGTGTTTTTAAAATATTTGAAGAGATATCAGAAAATCAAAAATTAGCAAATGAAAACAATCTTTTAATATCTGTCGGTTCAGATTATCACCATCCCGATAAAAATAATAAATCGATTGGACATGGAATAAATAAGAATATCTCAAAAAAAGATTGTTCTATTGTTGATTATTTTAATGAAAATGGCATGTTAGAAAAATGACACAATGATTGTGTCATTTTTCTACAAATATAGATCCAATAATGTGATGTAATACTCTATTTTGTCTGAATAGTTTTCATGCAACTCATTTAAAAATAATTTTAGTAAATCGTTTCTGTTGGGGAAATTTCTTATTATTGAGTTATAACATATAGCGATATCGAACCACTTGTCTGCAACCCCGCATTCTCCAACATCAATAAAACCACTAATACTTTTATCTTTTATAAAGATATTGGGCAAGCTAGTATCACCATGAGAAAAAACAAGTTGTTCATCGGGTTTATTTTCCAACAAATATTTTAGAATTTCATCATATGTTTTTAGTTTTTGTCCAATAGCGCTTGTAGGAGTGTCTTTCAATAATTTATTTTTAACATTATATTCAGCTAATCCTAGTTTATAAGTTAAATCGTTTCTAAAAGGACATTCTAATATTTCGATTTTTTGCAATTGAATCAGACCTTTCGCTAATAGTTTTATGGTTTTTTGGGGACTTTTTAAATTCTTTTCAGAACAACTCATTTCTCCACTCATTGAAGAAGTTAATAAATATTCGTAATTACCATCGTTACAAAAAAACAAACATTTAGGTACGGGTAGTTTTCCGTTTAACCATATTAATGAGGCATATTCTTTTGTTAAGGTTGGAATTTTTCCAACTTTTAAGAAACATACTGAATCTTGTTTAGAAATTTTATACACCTTTGTGTTAGAACAACCAATTCCTATTTCTTCAATATTGGATCCTTTTATAAAGTTGTTGATCTCAATTGGAAAATTTTTCATTTTGTTTAGTCTCCTATATGTGTTGGTTTAAACACCATTTTTTATTAATTTAATATAAATTAATTATATAGAAAAGTCAATTATTATAAAGATATAAAGCTAAGTATTGACAATAATACTAAAACAAAGTATAACATAATTAAATATTTGGAGGAATAATAGGATAATCTTAAATGTAGATAAACTTTCAAAAAATTTTGGTTATGGTCAACTTTTCGAGGATGTCTCTTTTTCTTTAAATGAAGGAGAATCTATTTCTATTGTTGGTCCTAACGGTTGTGGAAAATCAACAATGATTAAGATGATAGCTGGGCTTGAAAAAATAGATTCAGGAAATGTAAATATAAAGAAAGGTGCAAAGGTTGCATATCTCGACCAAACTGGCTCAAGCATAAAAGATGAGAGAACAGTTGATGAAATTTTACATGGTGTTGGTGTATTTAGCGAACTTAATGCAATGAATGAGAGATTGAACTTTCTCCAAGAAAAGTTATCAGAAAATTTACCAGAAGCAGAATATGATTTAGTAATGAACAAGTATTGTGATTTAATGGAAAAGTTTTCGGTGGCTGGCGGATATGATATCGATGTTAATATTGATACAGTTGTAACAGGTTTACAAATTGACAAAAATTTACTTTTTCAAAGGTATGATGATTTAAGTGGTGGAGAAAAAACATTGGTTCAACTTGCCAAAGCATTACTGATAAAACCTGATTTATTTTTACTTGATGAACCAACAAACCATTTGGATATAGATAGAATTGAGTGGCTTGAAGGATACATTAAATCATTTAAAGGTGCAACAGTCATTGTTTCACATGATAGATATTTCTTGGATAGAATGTCAAACAAAATTCTTGCATTGGATAATGGAAGCTCAAAAGTTTATAGTACTAATTATACTGAATACTTAGAAGAAAAAGAAAGAGATTTTGAGAAACAAATGGCAGCATATAAAGATCAGCAAATTGCCATGAAAAGACTAGAAGAACAAATTAAATATTTTGCAGATAGAGGAATGGCAACTAATAGTTCTACACTTTGTGATAGAGCTCATGCTCTGCAAACACAATTAGATAAAATGAAAAGGAATGCTGTTACAAGACCAAAAGAACAGAAAAAATTAAATGTTGGATTTGAAGAAGAAAGAAAGACAAGTAAAAGAGTTATTGTGGCAGAAGATTTGTCGGTTGAGGTCCCACATGGCAAGACTATTCTTGATAAAATTAATTTAAATATTTGTTCTGGTGATAGAATAGCCTTAATTGGTTCAAATGGAAGCGGGAAATCAACATTCGTTAAAACAATTATGGGAACGCAAGAACTTCCTATAGACGGAATTATTTCTGTTGGGCCAAGTGTTAAAATTGGATACTTACCTCAAATTATTAATTTCCCAAATGGAGAACAGCAATTGCTTGAATACTTTAAAGGTGAAGTCGGCTTACCAGAGCAAAAGGCAAGACAGATACTTGCAGGATTTCAATTCTATAAGGAAGATGTAAATAAACGAATTAAAAACCTGTCAGGCGGTGAGAAAATACGCGTAAAATTAGCTGAACTTCTGCAACAAAAAATTAATACCTTGATATTTGATGAGCCTACAAACCATATCGACATTCCAACCAAAGAAGTATTGGAAGAAGCTATTGAAGATTTTGATGGTACCTTGATTTTTGTATCACACGATCGATATTTTATTAATAAATTTGCTGATAAAACAATAGAATTTAAAGATGGACACTGTACAACATTTGAGGGCAATTATGATTACTACAAACATCAAAAAGCAATGAGATAAAGAATCTCTACAGGTACTAATGTTCAACAACAAAGACAATTTGATAAAAAAAAAGATAAGTCTGATGAATGGACTATGTAAAAATATATCAGAAGGTTTGACAGTAAAAGTTAAACTTTCTTTCTTTATTTATCTATTTATGCTATAATCTTGTTATGGATATAGATTATGAAAATTATGATTTAAAAAATCCATTTGATAGAATTCGTTTGGAAGAAGACCGAATAAAAAGAGCTATTGCCATTGGCAAAGCAAGAAAGGCACGAGATAAAAGTTATCTCAAAGGTCAAAGAGGCAAACGAAAATATGTGGATTATAATAAAACAGGCACAATGATATATAACGACAAAGACCCATATATTTATGATGATGACGATGATGATTTGGACTACAAATATATTCGCCACGATAAAATAAAGTGCGTGTTTACAAGAGATTTGCGCAGAGAAAAGTTATATAACTTTTTCAAATACTTAAAAGGCAGAAAAGTTTTAGTTAGAAACCTTGCGTGGAAGTTTGCAGTCACTGAAAGAACAATTCAAGCCGACATTAAATACTTGGTGGATAAAGGCTTTATCACAGTAAAAACAAATAAGAACTTAAAAGGCAAACAAATCAGAAATTCATACATTGTGAACAAAGTTAAAGAAGTTGATTTGCCTTGCGAAAACACCGAACTAAATATTGTTATAATTGCTAAGCAAGAAAATGATTATTATGTTTTAACTAAAACAAACTATAAAGGCAAAGATAAAGAGTATAAATCAAAAGAACATAAAACAATAAACCAACATACATTTACATTTCCAACAATTCAAGAACATTATGAAGAACAAATAGATGTTCGTTCCCTGTCCACTGCAAAAGAATTGTTTAATGAAGATTTATCAATTTACTACAAGGGGCATATCTTAACTGATTTAGACAAACAAAGATATGTTTATAAAAGTTGCAGAAACAAAGATTATGATGAAGATGATTATTCCCCAAAAAAAGTAAAACACTATTTTACTTTATTTGTGTTAGATAAAATAAAGAACATTGATAACCACTATTGGTTAAAGTTGTCTGTTGCTCCACGAAGATTAAGAAATAAATCTGCGAATAAATGCTTAAAACACATTAAAGAAACCTTGCTGGGGTGAAATAGAACACCTAAAATGCAATTATTTTGATAAAAATTTAAAAAATCTAATACTTTTTTTGTCTTTTTTTGTAAATACCATTAAAAGTCCCACAATAAGGCACTTTTATTTATCAAAAAATTTTAGAAAGTATAGAAAAGTTTTATTCAAACCGTATCAAGATATTAAAATCAAGTGAAAATTTGCCAAAATTGACAAAATAGTTGGTGTAAATATTGCAAAAAACCTATACATTATGAAGGAACAAGAAAGAAAACTATTTAAGTTTTATTCTTTGACCTATTATATTTAGAAAGATAATTAAGAGAGAACAATCAAAAATTTATGAAAGTTCTTTTTTGTTATCTTTTTTTATTTTAGAAAAGTTTGGTAACAAGCACAACGATTGGTATATGAAAAAAGAAAGGAATTGAAGATTTCAAAAAATCACATTGCCCCTTTAATTGTGTATAAGAAAATTTACTATCCTATCTTTACAAAAATGTGCTTCGGCTTACCTAACAATATTAGAGAAAAAATAAATATGAGGAGGTTGACATAAACTGCGTAAGTGACAAGGAATTCACTTAATTATTAAATGAAGATATTTTAGAAAATTTAGAGAGGAGAAAATTTTATGACGAGGAGAAAACTAAATGCCCAAAATATCAAGGCAACAACTAAAAGACCAATTCACACTGCGAATTTACAATCAAGAAGATAAAGATATATTAGATAAGGCTTATGAAAAAAATAAGACTGGCTTTGATAATATTTCAGACTTTATAAGATTTTGCGTTATCACTGGAGCAGAAAAATTGCTTGGAGATAACGAGATAGACCAAAGATTAAATTTAACTGAAATCAAAGAACTATTGAAAGACATTAAATCAAAGTTATTTGACATTAAAGGAACTGTTGACATCAATCATTATGAACAGAAAATTGACAATGAATTAATGGAAAAGTTGTTAAACTATATTTCTAATGTGGTTTATAACTGCGATTGCAATAAATCAGTGATGGATAATTTGCAAGATGGCTTGTTTAATCTTCCACTTGAAAGACTGAAAGTGATGGACGAAAACGATGACTAACAAAGTGGATAATGTTAACTTCTTTGTGAACTTCTACAATGCAGATTTTGGAAATGAAGAGTATAAAGAAAAGCGAAAATATTATTCTTCTAACAAAGCCAAAGATTATCTTAATTATGTTATGACTGGCATTGATGAAATGAAAAAACTTGACTATGTTGAGTATATGGACAACAGAGAAAAATCTCGTGGTGTGTTTAATCAAAATGGAGTTTTAAGTGGAGAAGATAGAAAAAATTTAAGAGAAAATTTGCGAACTACAAAATCTGTTATATGGGATTGCCTAATTACATTCACATCAGACTTTGGAAAGAAATGGTGTGACTGCTATGAACAAGCATACAACCTTATGAAAAACGAGTTCCCGAAATTTTTAAAATCATGTGGACTAAACCCAAACAATATTGAATGGTTTGCAGGACTCCATGAGAACACAGACAACAGACATATTCACATTTCATTTTTTGAAAAAGAGCCACAAAGAATTAGACCAAATAAAAAGGGAAAGCAATTTTCAATAGGTAAACTATCCAAGACTGCAATCTTAAACTTTAAGCCCCAAATTGAGCTCGCTGTGACCGATTTTAAGGCTCGTGAGATATTTGCTCGAAAGCAATTACAAGAACACACAAAAGAGCAATTAAGGGAAAGTTCTGGGCGTATAATAAACAACAAACTTTTAGCACTTGCAAACAAATTTCCACCAACAGGTTCGCTTGCTTATTCAAGTTCGAATATGCAATTTCTGAAACCAGCGATAGACAGCATAACAAATTATTTGATTGAAAAATCCAATCCAGCGAAAGAAGCAAAAGAAGATTTTATCAATCTTGCAAAATACAAAGATGAAATGTTTGAAAGTTATTGTAAACGAAATCATTGCAAAAAACCTTACACATTTGAGAGAAAATATATGCAAGATATTTATCGCAGACTTGGAAATATTGTCATTGATTATGCCGAACAAATCAAGAAAACGGATAGTGAAAGATTGATGTTAAATGCCAAATTTAGAAAACAAAAAATACAACAGAAAAACAAACTTTGGAGCGAAGTAAAAGAGTGCTTTTATCTTGCAGATAAGTTTGCTTATGAAACTATAAAAGCATTCGCTGGCCATATGGACAAGCTCGAAGAATTAAGATACAAAAACTTGGTTGAACAAAGTGAAAGTGACTTTGAAATGTAGTTTTAATAGAGATAAATCGGGGACCCCAAACAACACTTGCTTGCAAGAGTTTTTGGGGAAAATGAAAACCGAGCGAAAAGCGAAAATTTGCGAGAGCAAATTGAGAAAAAGTGAGAGTTTGAATGCAAACAGGATAAGCGAGAAACTCTCTCGCCTTTGCGTTCCCCCTAAAAGCCCCATTTCAAAGGGCTTTTAGAGAAACACAGGCAATTTGATAGTTTACTCGTCATTCTTGGAAGCTGTTGGGATACCCAACACTTCTCAATTGAAAGCAAATGAAGATATACAGAAAGAAGTAAGGCTGATTAGCGTTCTTTCTCAAAAATAAAATGAATTAATAAAAGTAGATATGAAAAACAAAATTTATTTTTTGAGGAGAAAAAATGGACAACATAAACACACAAAATATATTTGCAAACTACCCTGATGTGGTAGATATAAAAGATTTGCAAAGAATGTTAAACATAGGCAGAAATCTTGCCTATTCAATTATACAAAACGGAGAAATAAAATTTAGAAAAGTTGGCAAAACTTACAAAATCTTAAAGAAAGATATTATCTCATATTTGGAAAATACAAATGGGGGTAATGCATAATGAAAGGAAGTTTAGTTGTTAAAAATGGATATTACTATGGCATCATTTACTACAAAGATGAACATGGTGTTAACAAGCAAAAATGGGTAAACACGAAATTAAAAGAAAGAGGAAATAAAAAAGAAGCCAAGAAGATTTTAGATAAAGAAATAGCAATATTTGAAGAGAAATTAAATGGAGATGTTGTTAAGGAAGCTCTCCCTAAAGAAAATTTAATAAGAAATGGGGACTTATATTCCACAATGACTTTTATTGAACTATTGGAGTATTATCTAAGTAAAAAATCGAAACTGATTGATGGAATTACATTGAGAGGGTATTATAATCACTTAAAGCAAATCAAAAAATATTTTGATGGGAAAAGTATTAGATTATGCGATATAACAACCCAAACATTAAACGATTATTATAATCATCTAAGAAGTATTGGTATTTCTGAAAGCACAATCAAACACTATTCAATTATTATAAATCCAGCCCTAAAACTTGCGTATAACAGTCGTGTAATTGATAGAAATCCAGCCGAGATGGTTGAACCTATAAGACGAGAAAAATATCGTGGAGAATATTATGATAAGAATGATATGGAAAAACTATTTGAAAGCATTAAAGGACATAAAATAGAATATGAAATAAAGATTGATTGTTATTATGGGTTTAGAAGAAGTGAACTTTTAGGACTGAAATGGGACTCAATAGATTTTGACAAAAAGACAATTACAGTTAAAGACAAAGTAGTTTTTTACGATGGGAAAGTTGAAGTAAGTGAAAAATTAAAAACGAGAGCAAGTTATAGAACATTGCCCCTCATAAAAGAAGTTGAAGAAATGCTTATGAAGATTAAAGAACGAACAAATCAAAACAAAATAGATTTTGGAAACTGTTACAACCACGAATATGATGATTTTATTTTTGTAGATGACCTTGGAATGATTAGAAGAGCAGATTATGTAACTCATGAATTCAAAAAACTGCTTGAAAAGAATAATTTAAAACATATTCGTTTTCACGATTTAAGACACTCTTGTGCAAGTTTACTTATCGCAAATGGAATTCCTATCAAACAAATACAAGAATGGCTTGGACATGCCAACTTTGGAACGACAGCAGACGTTTATTCTCATTTGGATTTTAGTAGTAAAAAGGAATCTGCTAACACATTAAAAGATGTTTTTACATTTAGTGCTGCCGAAGATATTAAAATTATTGAGGAAGAAAAAATTGAAATAGACAAGGACTTATATAAAGAGTTTAACGAATTTAGAGAATGGAGAGCAAGAAAGAAAAAACAAGAAGAAGCTGAAATGTAAAAGGTTTAAGAAAGAGGAAATATAAACACAATAAGTTCTAAGATAATACTATTTAAAACACATACCTTTTGACAACAATCTTAGAAGAAATTTAGATCTGTCTTAGAAATATCTTAGAAAATCATCAATTTTGAGTATTTACGTGCTTTGAGTTGGTGATTTTTATACCTATAAGTACATAACAATGTTGACCATATGTTTTTTGTCTTAGAAAAAACACTAGAAAAAATTAGATTTTAAAAATAAAAATTATAATTTATAATCTTAGAGAAACAAAATTTCATCATAAAAAAAGATAATAAAAATCAGCAGTTCAGAAACTGCTGATTGTGCCTACTTTAAGGCATTTTGGTGCACCCATAGGGATTCGAACCCCAGACCTTTGCGTCCGTAG
>Ga0172378_10002352_pt1 | contig 17703 bp, 14 predicted proteins | sample GrowelOW332metaG_FD_119755 | JGI IMG/M metagenome (GOLD analysis project Ga0172378, IMG submission 119755) | Groundwater microbial communities from an aquifer near a municipal landfill in Southern Ontario, Canada - Pumphouse #3_1 metaG | ecosystem: Environmental > Aquatic > Deep subsurface >... | reverse complement strand
CTGCTGAAAACATTATTCCGGTAGGCGTAACATAGGAATCAGCATTTTTTATATTATAGGCCTGACAGATTAAATTAATAGTCTCTTCAACCCTATATGTTTCGCCGCCGTTTTCTAAAATGATTTTTCCGGCTTCTACAGCCATATATGAAATATTCATAAAAATCTCCTTAAAAATGAAATGAGTAAAATTTTCATAATTAAAAATTGTTGAACATTCACTATTTTTATCATGAAAAATAGCCAAAGGTAATTATTCAATTTACTTAAATACTAAAGTATTATATCACACTATATTAATAAATTGAATAATTCTAATTTTACTGAACATAATAATTTTGCCCAATTTAATTTACATAGTTGATATATGCAAAATTAAATTTTATAATGATAATGGATGAATTTTTATAAAAAACATAAGAGGTGGTAAAATGTTTGAAAACTATGGAAAAGATGAAGAAGTAATTAACCTAATCCAATTAGAATACCAAAGACAAAGAGACACTATTGAATTAATAGCTTCAGAAAATTATGCCAGCAAAAATGTCATGGAAGCTATGGGATCAATTCTGACTAATAAGTATGCTGAAGGATATCCCGGGAAAAGATATTATGGAGGCTGCCACATTGTTGACCAAGTGGAGAACTTAGCCAGGGAAAGAATGAAAAAGCTGTTTAACGCAGAATATGTTAATGTTCAGCCTCATTCAGGTTCTCAAGCTAACATGGCAGTATATATGTCAGTTTTAAAGCCTGGAGATACAGTGATGGGGATGGACCTGACTCATGGAGGTCATTTAACCCATGGAAGCAAGGTTAATTTTTCCGGTATATTATATAATTTTATATCCTATGGTGTAGACCCGGTAACTCAGGTCATAGACTATGATAATTTAAGAGAAATTGCAGTAAATAATAAACCTAAGATGATAGTAGCCGGTGCTTCTGCTTATCCCAGGATAATAGATTTTAAAAGGTTAAGAGAAATATGTGATGAAGTGGGAGCTTATATGACAGTTGACATGGCACATATAGCAGGTATTGTTGCTGCAGGGTACCATCCATCACCAGTTCCATATGCAGATTTTGTTACGACGACAACTCATAAGACGCTTAGAGGACCAAGAGGCGGAGCCATACTTTGCAAAGAAAAATATGGGAAAGCAGTAGATAAAGCTATATTTCCCGGTATGCAGGGAGGACCTTTAATGCATGTAATTGCAGCTAAAGCTATATGCTTTCAGGAAGCTTTAAATCCTGAATTTAAAGTATATATAAAAAGTGTAATAGACAATGCTAAAATTCTTGCAGATGAGCTTAAAGGTTTCGGATTTAAATTAATCAGCGGAGGAACCGATAATCACTTAATGTTGGTTGATCTTACAAATAAAAATATTACAGGTAAAGAGGCGGAAGCATTACTTGATAAAGGGGATATAACTTTAAATAAAAATACTATTCCGTTTGAAAAATTGAGTCCCTTTGTAACTAGCGGTGTTAGAATTGGAACAGCTGCTGTAACAACAAGAGGAATGAATGGAACTGATATGAAAGAAATAGCTTCCATTATTAACCTTCTGATTGATAAGAGAGAAGAAGGAGTAATTGAGGCAAAAAGAAGAGTTAAAGTTTTATGCAGTAAGTATCCATTATATTAAGAGGAAAAAAATGAAGGAAAAACAATTATTAGAAGCCTTAATTGATAATTTAGAAGAAGGAATTCAAATAGTTGACAAAGATGGTATAACCTTGTATTACAATGATAAAATGAGTAATATGGAAGGGCTTAAAAAGGAACAGGTCATTGGAAAAAGGTTTAACCAATTTATAAATGATATCAATGATGACAAATCTACCTTTGTAAAAGCTATGAAAACAAAGGCTAAAGTGTCTGATATAGTTCAGCAGTATTCCTCTCATTTTGGGAAGCATATAACAACAATCAATACTACAATACCAATATTTGATGCTGGAGAATTGAACGGGGCCATAGAGATATCTAAGGATTTAACAACATTAAAAGAACTTAATGAAAAGCTTTGCAAAATTCAAAAAAATATAGAAAACGCTCCAAACTATGTATTTAATGATATTATTGGAAGCTCAAATGCTATAAATAAAATTATCCAAAAGGGCAAAATGGCAAGCATGACCAATTCCTCTGTACTAATATACGGTGAAACAGGCTGCGGAAAGGAACTTTTTGCCCAAAGCATCCATTACAGTGGTCACAGATGCGGCAAACCATTTATTCCTGTAAACTGTGCTGCTATTCCGGCTACACTTTTGGAGGGAATACTCTTTGGAACCACAAAGGGCAGCTTTACAGGAGCAGAGAATAAAAAAGGCATATTTGAAGAAGCTGATGGAGGAACGCTGCTGCTAGATGAAGTAAACTCCCTGGATCCCAGCCTGCAATCTAAGCTTCTCAGAGTTCTTCAGGAAGGATATATAAGACCTGTGGGCTCTAATAAAACTATTGATATAGATGTAAGAATAATTGCAACTATAAATGAGGAGCCTGATAAATTAATAAAAGAAGGAAAGCTTAGAAAAGATTTTTATTACAGATTAAGTGTAATAAGACTTGATATCCCGCCTCTAAGAGAAAGAAAAGAAGACATAAGTGAGTTAATTTCATATTTTATCAGATACTATAATGGACTTCTGGGCAAAAACATAAAAGATATTTCCCTACAGGTATATGAATCTTTTATGAAATATGATTGGCCCGGCAATATAAGAGAATTAAAAAACAGTATTGAAAATGCTATGAATATGGCAGAGGGGACAGATATATTAAGCATAAGCTATTTTGAAGGCAAAATCATTGAAAATATTAATCCGGAAATAAAGCTGCCTGCTTTTGATAATAAAGAAGGTTCTTTATCTGAATATTTGAAAAAAATAGAGAGAGTTTATATTAAAAGCTTTTTAGAAAAAAATGATAATAATGTTACAAAAGCAGCAAAAGAACTTAAAATTTCAAGACAAGCCCTTCAATATAAAATAAGCAAGATGAAATTAACGTAATTTCGGCAGCATAGTGCAAAATATTTTGCACTATCTAGCTTGATTAAATAAAGTTAAAACAAAATGGTGCAAAATATTTTGCACCATTTTGTTTTAATATTGTAAATATTAAGAAAATTCAAAATAGTAAAAGGAAATTATATGAAAATAAACAGAAAATATTGGCACAAATATTGCTATATATTTAATTAATGAATAGGTTAATTCATTTTGAAAAATAGGGAGGTATTATTATGGAAAAAGTAAAAGTTATTTTATGGGGACTGGGAGCTATGGGATGCGGAATGGCAAAAATGCTTCTTAATAAAGAAGGAATAGAAATAAAAGCTGCCATAGCAAACAGAGAAAACAAAAACGGTAAAGATCTTAGTGACGTAATAGGCTGTGATAAAAAAACCGGAATAATAATTACTAATGATTATTTAAAAGTTATAAAAGAAGTGAAAGCAGACATAGTTTTATTATCTACTGATTCATTTGTAAAAAGCGTATTTCCTCAGATAAAACTAATAGCTGAAAATAAAATGAACTGTATAACCATAGCAGAAGAAATGTCCTATCCTTATTATGATGAAGAAAAACTAGCTAAAGAGATAGATAAGATAGCAAAGGAGAATAAAGTTACAGTTCTGGGAACAGGCGTAAATCCGGGTTTTGTTTTGGATACATTAATAATAACATTGTCCGCTGCCTGCAGAAAGGTGAAAAATATTAAAGCATCAAGAATAAATGATTTATCTCCATTTGGTGCAACTGTAATGAGGACGCAGGGAGTTGGAACAACAAAAGAAGAATTTGAAAAAGGGATTAAAGATGGAAGCATAGTTGGCCATATTGGCTTTAGAGAATCAATTCCTATGATTTCCAAGGTCCTTGGAATAGATATAGATGAAATAATAGAGACCAGAGAGCCTATAATATCCAATACTTATAGAGAAACACCATATGTTAAGGTAGAACCGGGAATGGTTGCAGGCTGCTGTCACATTGGATATGGAATGAAGGACGGTAAGGCAGTTATAACTTTAGAGCATCCTCAGCAGATACATCCGGAGTGTGAAGGTGTAGATACAGGAGACTATATAGATATAGAGGGAGACCCGGATATGCACCTTACAATAAAACCTGAAACACCGGGAGGAATAGGTACAATTGCAGCTGCAGTTAATATGATTCCGCAGGTTATAGCTGCAAGATATGGTCTTACAACGATGGCAGAGCTTCCTCTTCCTCATGCTATAGAAAACAGCTTTGTATCGCAGAAAAATTTCTATAAAAACGGGGTGAAATAGTTGATAAAAAAAGGAACTTATATTGAAGTTGAGGAAATTGTTTTATACCCTAATGAGCGTGCAAGCCACCTGCCGGAGGATACTAAGGCTGTTCCGCTTAAGGTTTGGAGAAGAGGCTTTTGCCAAAATGACTGCAAAGTAGGAGAAGAAGCTGAAATAATTACAGTTACCGGACGATCAGCTAAGGGAATAGTCACCTTGGAAAAGCCTAAATACACCCATGATTTTGGTGAATATGTTGAGGAAATAGAAAACATAGGTAAACAGGCAAGAGATATATTAGGGGTGATTTAATGAATAAGTATGAAGAGCTTATGGCCAGAAAAAATGAAATAATGAAAAAATCTATTGGTATAGATTATTCTAAATATGAAAAAGGAAAACTATCCTTTGATTATGAAGAAATGATGAAGGACACAGGATATACCTTAAGTGATGTTATAAGAATCCAAAGTGATACTGGAGTTGGAGATACACCCCTTCTTGAACTTAGAAACATAACAAAATTAGCAAGAAAAGTATCAAAAAACGGAAAGGCAGCAAGAATATTTATAAAAGATGAAAGTGCGAACCCTTCAGGCAGTTTTAAAGATAGAAGAGCAACACTATCTGTATATGATGCAAAAACTAAAGGATATAAGGGGGTTGCCTCTGCAACCTCCGGTAATTATGGGGCAGCAGTAGCAAGCCAGGCTGCTATGAGGGGTTTACACTGCATTATAGTTCAGGAAGCCTATGATTCAAGAAAAATCGGACAGCCTGAAATACTTGAAAAAGGAAGAAAATGTGAAGCATTTGGAGCTGAAGTTTTAAGACTTACTGTAGGACCTGAACTTTTTTATACCTATCTTAAGGTCCTAGAAGATACAGGCTATTATAATGCTTCACTTTATTCCACCTATGGCGTTTCAGGAGTTGAATCCCTAGGATATGAAATTGCTATAAACTGCAGAGAAAGATTTGGTAAAAATCCTGATGCAGTTGTTGTAACCCATGCTGGAGGAGGAAATGTAACAGGTACAGGAAGAGGGCTTATTAAAGCAGGAGCATCAGATACTAAGCTGATAGGAGCTTCCGTTAACTTAAAAGGACTTCATATGGCATCAGATAATGATTTTAACAAGAAATCCTTTACTACAGGACATACTGGATTTGGTATCCCATTTATGACAAATCCGGACAGATCAGATGTTCCAAGATCAGCTGCAAGACCTCTCAGATATTTGGATAGATATGTTACGGTAACTCAGGGGGAAGTCTTTTATACTACTGAATTATTAGCTCAAATTGAGGGATTGGAAAGAGGCCCGGCAGGTAATACGTCTCTGGCAGCAGCTTTTGCTATTTCCCAGGAAATGGAAGACGACCAAATAGTAGTAGTTCAGGAAACAGAATATACAGGAGCTGGAAAACATATCCTTCCACAGCTGACATTTGCAAAGAAAAATGGAATTGATGTAACTCTTGGAGATCCTAAAGATGAAATTCCAGGCAAAAATATAGTAATTCCGGATCATCCATCTAAAATTTATATAGAAAATCATGATTTGAATGATTACAGAAAGTCATATGTAAAAAATGCTGCTATGAAAATATCTGGAAATGAAATATTAAAAACCGATTTAGATTTTCTGTCTGAAGAAACAAAGCAGAATAAAGAGCAGATTTCAAGAATATTGCAGGAATTAAATATAGTAGTTAGGTAGGTGTTTATATGAAGAGGGAAGATGATTTTAAAGTCAGACGTGAACATTTAAAAGACTTAAGCGATGAAGAACTTAAGATAAGATTTTGGTCTCTTACCGAAGAAATTGTCAGGCCTTTAGTAGACCTGGCATATAATAATACTTCACCTTCTATTGAAAGGTCTGTACTTTTAAGGATGGGTTTTAATTCCATGGAATCAGAAGCAATAGTTAGTGAAGGCATAAAATGGAACTTGATTGGAAAGGGAATGGGAAACGTAGTTTTAAAGTATGCAAAATTAAAAAATATTCCTTACATGGAAGCAGGAAAAAATTTAGCAAATGGATCAGGCTGGAAGGAAGTAAATAAACTCATGAGGGGGGATATTAATGCTTAAGGATAATGAAAAAATAGATATTAATGAAATATTAAAAGACTTAAAGGATTATACCCCTAAAAGAAGAGGCTGGCATTGGAGAGAAAAATTTGATGGAAAAATTGGAGAATTTAATTATTCTGAAATGTCAAAGCCTCTTAAAAAAAGTGAGCCTCTTCCTGCTGCAAGAAGCTTCAATAATATTGACCCTCAGCCGATGCCTGTTATTACAACAGAGATTGCATCCGGAAGGTTTGAAGATGATATTAGAAGAATGAGAATGGCAGCCTTCCATGGAGCTGATCATATTATGGTAATAAGAACAGCAGGGCAGAGTCATTATGATGGATTAATTGAGGGAACCCCGGAAGGAATAGGGGGAGTACCTATATCAAGAAAACAGATAAGAGCGACAAGAAAGGCTTTAGACCTTATTGAAGAAGAAGTAGGAAGAGAAATAAATTTTCATTCTTATGTTTCCGGCATCGCAGGACCTGATATTGCAGTTATGTTTGCAGAGGAAGGAGTAAACGGAGCCCACCAGGATCCCCAATATAACGTATTATATAGAAATATTAATATGGTAAGATCCTTTGTTGATGCTGCTGTTGCTAAAAAAATAATGGCCTTCTCTGATATGCTGCAGATAGATGGAGCCCATAATGCAAATGCGACTGCTATGAAGGGTTATAAGGTTATGCCTGAACTTATGGTTCAGCATGCTATAAACTGTAAATTTTCAGAACTTGTTGGAATGAAAAAATCAAATATTGCACTTTCAACAGTTCCTCCAACAGCTCCGCCGGCACCATGTCTTAAACTTGATCTGCCATATGCTGTAGCTCTCAGAGAAATTTTTAAAGATTACAAGATGAGAGCCCAGATGAATACTAAATACATGGAGTCCTGCACCAGAGAAGCAACAGTTACACATACTTTAAATCTTTTAATATCAGAGCTGACCTCAGCTGACATCCAAAGTACAATAACACCGGATGAAGGAAGAAATGTACCCTGGCATTATAATAATGTCCACGCAATAAATACGGCAAAGCAGGCCCTTGTGGGCATGGATGGGCTTATGGAAATGGTAGAGCTTAAAAAGGATGGATATTTAAGAACTAAGGCAAGAGAAATAAAGGAAAGAGCTGTTTTATTTTTAGAAGAAATAATAGAAAACGGCGGATATTTCAATGCAGTTTCTGATGGCTTTTTTGTAGATTCCGGTGAATATCCTGAAAGAAATGGAGATGGAATATCAAGAAAAATAGATAAGGGAGTAGCAGCTGATACTGTATATAAGAGGGAAAAAGATTATTTTGCTCCGGTTTGTGCTCATTTTGGATATAATAATATTCCAAAGGAATATGAAAAACCCTGTGATGCTATTAATGGCTGCACTTTTTGCGACTCTAGTAAAATACAATATATTGATGAACTGGATGAAGAAGATAATGTTAATGTCAGGATGAATAAAATAGAAGATGACGGGAAAATAGTTCCGGAGGTAGAGTGGGAAAAAGACGGATATGTTACCTGCACTCTATTTATTCCTGAAAATGAACAGATCAGCGAAGCAGCAGCTTTGGAAATTGGGAAAAATATGAACCTGACTGATATAGAGGTAATCCACAAACAGGTAATGCAGGAAAGTGAAGGAACCCTAGTAGAAATAAAGGGAAAGGTTAATTTTTCTATTGACAAGGAAAGTCTTTCACTTCCCAAAAGAAGAAAAATATTAGATGATGAAACTATAAGAAATTATGTAAAAGAAAATCCGATTAAAATTGTTGCTGGAACTGTTGGTGAAGATGAACACTCAGTAGGTCTCAGGGAAATAATTGACATTAAGCACGGCGGTATTGAGAAGTATGGGTTTGATTGTATATATTTAGGAACATCAGTTCCCGTTGAAAAGATGATAGATGCAGCCATAGAAACAAAAGCCCAGGTTATTCTGTCAAGTACAATAATCAGTCATAATGATATTCATATGAAAAATATGAAAAAGATTAACGATCTTTGCATAGAAAAAGGAGTAAGAGACAAATTAATACTAATCGGAGGAGGAACTCAGGTTACAGATGAAATTGCTAAAAGCTGCGGAATGGATGCAGGTTTTGGCAGGGGGTCAAAAGGAGCAGATGTAGGTTCCTTCATAGTAAAAAAATTAACTGGAGAAAACCTGGAGTAGTTTTAAATTAAAGGAGGGTTCTTTATGAAGGTTGATTATCTTATAGCAGAGATAGGCAGTACTACAACAATAGTTACCGCTGTCAATATTGCAGAGGAAAAAGGGGGACTTATTTCAACTATAATAGGTCAGGGGAAGGCCTATACTACAGTTAATGATGGTGATGTGACAATTGGACTTAGTTTAGCTATAGATGAAATAGAAAAAAACCTTAAAGAACCCTTAATATATGATAAAATGCTGTCTGCCAGCTCTGCAGCAGGCGGCCTTAAGCTGACCGTACACGGCCTGCAGCTGGATATGACCGTAAAAGCAGCAAAAGAGGCAGCCCTTGGAGCAGGCGGTAATATTAAAATGATTACAGCCGGAAGGCTTAAAAGATCTGACATAGAAAATATTAAAAAGTTATCTCCTAACATTATAATTATTGCAGGGGGAACAGATTATGGTGAAAGGGATACAGCTCTTTATAATGCAGATTTAATAAGCAAAGAAAAGTTAAATATACCTATTATTTACTGCGGAAATAAAGCTAACTATGAAGATATAGAATATATTTTTAAGGATGAAGAGCTATATATTACAGATAATGTTTATCCCAGGATAGATGAACTTAATGTAGAACCTACAAGAAGGATAATTCAAAAGGCATTTGAAAAAAATATTACTAAAGCTCCGGGAATGGCTAAAATTCACCAGATGGTAAATGGGACCATACTTCCTACACCGGGAGCTGTTATGGAAAGTGCTAAAGCATTATACGGCATAATTGGAGATTTAGTAGTTATAGATGTGGGAGGAGCTACAACTGATATTCATTCTGCTACAGAAGGAAGCTTAGAAATAACAGATATTCTGGTAACGCCGGAACCTGTTTTTAAAAGAACTGTAGAGGGTGATTTAGGAATATATATAAACTCTGAAAATGTAATAGGTTTATTGGAAAAAAATGATATTGATGGAGCTTCAATTGATTTTATCAGAGATAATATAAAACCAATTCCAGTATCAGCAGATGAGTTTAAATGCTCTAAAATATTGGCAGGAAAGGCTGCAAATATTGCCATAAAAAGGCATGTGGGTTATATTAAAAGGCTTTATGGAAGCTCTGATAAATATGCTGCCTATGGAAAAGATCTGTCTAAGGTAAAATATATTATTGGGACAGGAGGAGCTCTCATAAAACTTGGAAATGGAGAACAGATTCTGGAGAGTTTGATTTACAAAAAAGATGATTTATCCATGCTTCCAAAAAATAGAGTAAAGATATTAATAGATAAAGATTATATTATGGCTTCTGCAGGGGTGCTTTATAGAGAAAATAAAGAAGCTGCAGTATCACTTCTTAAAAAAAGTCTTGGTATATAGGTGATTTTATGAAAAAATTTTATCCTTGTTTAGAAATTGATTTAAGAAAAATTGGGAATAATGCTAAGGTAATAAATAAACTTTGCAGTGAAGAAAACATTAATATTGTAGGTGTTTCAAAGGTATTTTTGGCAAGAAAGCCTATTGTTAAAGAATTTTTAGATGCAGGAATAAAAATAATGGGTGATTCCAGAATATCAAATTTAAAAAAATTAATCGGTTTTAGCTGTGAAAAAATGCTGCTTAGAATACCAATGGAAAGTGATATAGAAGAGGTTGTTTTATATTCTGATTATAGCTTAAATTCTGAGATAGATACAATAATCAGCATAGATAAAGCATCTGAAAAATTGGGTAAAATTCATAAAATTATTCTAATGATAGATTTAGGTGATTTAAGAGAAGGAATAATGGAAAACGAAGTTTTAAACGTAGTAGATAAGATTATAAACTTAAAAAATATTAAACTCTCCGGAATCGGGACAAATCTTACCTGCTACGGAGGGGTTATACCGGATAAAGAAAATTTAGGAAGGCTTATAGAAATAAAAAAATCAATAGATGATAAATACAAAACTAAGCTTCCAATAATATCAGGAGGTAATTCCAGTTCCTTATATATGGTGGTAGATAAGACTATCCCAAAAGGGATAAATCAGCTTAGAATTGGTGAAGGCATAGTGCTTGGAAGAGAGACCTCTTATGGAAATATTATTCCGGGATGTTTTAATGATGCTTTTAAGTTAAAAGGAGAAATAATAGAGATAAAAGAGAAGCCCTCCAGCCCCAAGGGACATCTGGGAATAGATGCTTTCGGAAACAAGCCGGTATTTAAGGATAAAGGAATAATGAAAAGAGCAATACTGGCAGTGGGAAGACAGGATATTTTAATAAATGGACTAAAACCGGATGATAATTATTTAGAGATTATTGGAGCAAGTTCAGATCATTTGATTTTAGATGTTACAAAATGCAAAAACGTTTATAAGGTAGGGGACATTTTATCCTTTAATTTAAGCTATGGTGCCCTGCTTGCTGCTATGACATCTCCCTATGTTAAAAAATATTATGAAAAAAGGTAGGAATTCCTACCTTATTTAAGGAAATCGCATAATAACATTTTGGCTGATTTTTCAGGTTTAAAATAACGAATCATCAACGCTTTTTAAACCTGAAAAAATAGATTCTTAAATTATGCAATTACCTTATTTCTCCGTTTCCAAGTATAACGTATTTATAGCTGGTAAGCTCTTTAAGTCCCATAGGCCCTCTGGCGTGAAGCTTTTGGGTGCTTATGCCTATTTCAGCTCCAAATCCAAACTCCCCTCCATCGGTAAACCTGGTGGAAGCATTAACATAAACTGCAGACGAATTAATGCTGGAGATGAAAAGCTTTGAATTTTTATAATCATTTGTAATTATAGCTTCAGAATGATTTGTAGTATATTTTTGAATATGAGCTATGGCGTCTTCTATTGAGTCAACTACCTTAACTGCTAATATTAAGTCAAGGAATTCTTTATAATAATCCTCCTCATCTGCCAGCTTAGCATATTTTAATATACTGACAGTTTTTTCACATCCTCTTATTTCTACATTTTTATCACTTAATTTCTTTCCAAGAGAAGGAAGAAATTTATCTGCAATATTTTTATGAACAAGAAGAGTTTCCATGGCATTGCATACTCCGGGCCTTTGAGTTTTTGCATTTATTATTATGTTTTCTGCCATATTAAGATCTGCTGATTCATCAACATATATATGGCAGTTTCCAACTCCTGTTTCAATTACAGGAACCTTTGAATTTCCAGCAACAAATTTTATAAGTCCTGCACCGCCTCTTGGTATAATAAGGTCTAAATAATCTCTCTGAGATAGTATAAAAGATAAAGCTTCCCTGTCTGAGGTTGATATATAGTTTATGCAATCTTCCGGTATATATTTTCCTATAGCCTCTCTTATTATGTTTACAAGAGCTAAGTTGGAATTTAGTGCTTCCTTTCCGCCTTTTAATATAACAGAATTTGAAGATTTAATGCAGAGAGCAGCTGCATCTACAGTGACATTTGGTCTTGCTTCATATATTATTCCGATAGTTCCAATTGGGATCGTTACCTTGCTTATTAAAAGCCCGGCTTTAGAATAAAAAGATTTTTCTACATTTCCTATAGGATCATTATCTTCCGCTATACTAAGTACGCTGCCTGCCATGGATTTAATCCTGCTGCTGTCTAAATAAAGCCTGTCAATCAAAGAGTCTTTCATGTTATTTTTCCGTCCGTTTTCTATATCTAAAATATTTGCAGACAGAATTTTATCCTTTTCCTTAACTAATAAATCAGCAATGGACCTTAAAGCAAGATTTTTATTATCTTTACTTTCTCCAGATAATATAGATGAAGCATATTTTGTTCTCTTTAATATATTTAATATTTCTTCCATAAATCCTCCTAAATATAAAAATATAAATTTTTAGATTATTACCAGATTATCACAATGAATAACCTCATTGTAGTTTTTTATTCCTAAAACCTTTTCTATATCCCCGGTTTTTATCCCTTTAATTTTTTCTAAATCTGAACTGGAATAGTTTGTTATTCCTCTTGCTATGATTTTATTTTTCGTATCTATAATATTAACCACATCTCTATGGCTAAAGTTACCGGATATATTTAAAATACCTGATGGAAGAAGGCTTTTATGATGTTCTGTCAGGGCATTTTTAGCACCATCATCTATTAGAATGCTCCCATTAGCTTTTGAAGCAAAAGCAATCCATCTTTTTTCCTTTTTAAGTGGAACAATTTTTGGCTTGAAAAATGTACCTAAATCATTAAAGGATAATATCTTATCAAGAACATAGGGTTCATCGCTTTTTGCGATAATCATAGGAATTCCGGAGGAGGTTGATACCCTGGCTGCTCTAATTTTTGTAATCATACCGCCGGTTCCAACATTACTTAAGGTTCCTCCTGCAAATTCTTCTATACTTTTGTCTATCTTATCCACAAAATTTATAATAGATGCATCCGTAAATAATGAAGGATTTTTATCATATAATCCATCAATATCTGATAAAATTATAAGAAGGTCAGCTTCTACCATGCAGGCTACCAGTGCAGACAGGTTATCATTATCTCCAAATTTTATTTCCTCAACAGATATTGCATCATTTTCATTTATAATAGGTATTACATTTTTTTCTATTAAAGCAGAAAGAGCAAATCTTCCATTTAAATATCTATTTTTACTTCCCATATCTTCCCTGGTTAAGAGTATTTGGGCAATAGTTATTCCATACTCTGAAAACATTTTCTCATAAAGATGAATTAAAATTCCTTGTCCTACAGCAGCTGCCGCCTGTTTTTCAGGTATAGTTCTTGGCCTTTCCTTAAACATCAGTTTTCCCATACCGGCACCGATAGCTCCTGATGAAACAAAAATAATTTCTATACCTCTGTTATGAATATCTGCAATCTGCTGACATAAATGCTCCATTTTGTTAAAGTTAATAAGGCCGTTAGAATGTGTAATACCTGAAGAACCTACCTTTATTACTACTCTTTTAACATTCTTCAAATAATCCTGTCTATTATAATTCATGAAGGAATCCCACCTTTTGACGTAAAGTTTAAGAAATTATAGCATAATATTTATAGTTATTCAAACTTTATTTAATCAGTGAAATAAATTATAATAAAGTTGTAACGATATATAAGGCGGTGGTATTTTGTTCGATTCACACGTTCATTCAAAATTTTCAGAAGATTCAAAGGAAAACATTATAAATATAATTAAAAATCCTAAAAAATCCGGAGTTGTTATAACTGATCATATGGATATAAATGTTTCTCCCAGATTTGTTTTTGATGTGGCAGAGTTTTACAAGGAGTACATTAAATATAGAAACGACAGATTACTTCTTGGGATTGAGATTGGTTTAACAAAAGAGACTGAAGAGGAAGCCAGAGCAATATGTGAAAGAGCACCCTATGATTATATACTGGGGGCGGTCCATTTTGTAGACGGCTATGATTTATATTATCCGGATATATATAAAACCTATAAAAGGGAAGAATTGTATAGACTGTATCTTGAAACTATTTTATACAGCATTAATAAAAATCCTTATATTGATGCTCTGGCTCATATTGATTATATCTGCAGATACTCGATATTTGAAGATAAAGAAATAAGGTATAGTGAGTATAAAGATTTAATTGATGAAATTTTGGATTCCTTATTAGAAAATAACATAATTTTAGAGCTAAATACAAGAAGATTAAATGAAAAGGAAGCTTATAACAGCCTGAAACAGATATTTGAAAGATATAAAGAATTAGGGGGAAATTATGTAACTATAGGCTCCGATGCTCACAGCTCAGATTTAATTGGAAATAACTTTTCATCAGCAGAAGAAATACTTCATGATTTGAATTTGAAACCCTGTCATTTTAAAAACAGGAAAATTGTATATTGATAAAGGAAAAAATAGATTTATATAGAATATAAATATAGAATCAATAAATTATAAAGGTGGGGATAATATGCCAAAAAAAGAAATGATTGCAATGATTTTAGCAGGAGGTCAAGGCTCAAGATTAGGAATTTTAACAAAAGAAATTGCAAAACCAGCAGTACCTTTTGGAGGTAAGTACAGGATAATTGATTTTACCTTAAGTAATTGCTCAAATTCAGGAATTGACACTGTGGGAGTTCTGACTCAATATCAGCCGCTTATATTAAATAATCATATAGGAATAGGCACCCCCTGGGATTTAGACAGAAATAACGGCGGAGTTGACATTCTGTCTCCTCATATGAAAAGTACAGGGGGTGACTGGTATAAAGGAACTGCTGATGCTATTTATCAGAATATAAGGTTTGTAGACAATTATGAGCCGGATTATGTTCTTATATTATCAGGTGATCACATTTATAAAATGGACTATTCCCTTATGCTTAATTTTCATAAAGAAAAAAATGCAGATGCAACCATAGCTGTGCTTAAGGTTCCTTATGAAGAAACAAATAGATTTGGAATTATGAACACAGATGCTGAGCTTAAAATTACAGAGTTTCAAGAAAAACCTAAAAATGCAAAATCAAATCTGGCATCTATGGGAATATATATTTTCAACTGGAAAAAATTAAAGCAAATGCTTATAGAAGATGAAAAGGATAAAAGCTCATCAAATGACTTTGGAAAGAATATTATTCCTAAAATGATAGATAATAGCTTTGGCATGTTTGCCTATCCTTTTGAAGGATACTGGAAAGATGTAGGTACAATAAATTCCCTATGGGAAGCTAATATGGACTTATTGGATGAAAATAACAAACTAAATATTCATGATACAAAATGGAAAATATACTCTGTGAATCCTACAAGACCTCCTCAGTATTTAGGAAATGATTCTTCTGTTAAAAATTCTCTTATTGTTGAGGGCTGCAGGATAAACGGGAAAGTAAATAATTCCGTTCTGTTTCCAGATGTTATAGTAGAGACGGGAGCTGAAATTCTAGATTCAGTTATTATGGGAAATACAAGAATAAAATCCGGTGCAAAGGTTATAAAGGCTATAGTGGGAGAAAATGCCCTTATCGGAGAAAACAGCTTGGTTGGAAATGAAGAAGACATAACACTTATAGCTAATGGTGAAAAATTAAATGAAAATACAATAAAAAGAAGTAGGTGAGAGTATGCTTAAAAATTATATGTCCATATTAACATTAAATGAAAGAGAAGATAATATTAAAGGACTTACAAAAAATAGACCTTTAGCCTCCATACCATTTGGAGGAAGGTACAGGATAATAGATTTTATTATTTCAAATTTAGTTAACAGCGGTGTTAAAAATATTGGATTAATTACTCAAAGCAACTCCAGATCTTTAATTGACCATTTAGGTTCAGGAAAGCCCTGGGATTTAGACAGAAAAATAAGTGGATTATTTGTTTTTAATTTTTCTGCATTTTCCAATAATATAAATGATATAGAAATATTAAAAAATAATATGGAGTATTTATATAGAAGTAAGGAAAAGTATGTAATTTTATCCAGCTCTTATATGGTATGCAATATTGATTTTTATGAAGCTGCTGAATTCCACGAAAAAAGTAAGGCAGATGTAACTCTTATTTATAAGAAAATAAAAACAGGAAGAGAGGAATTCTTAGAATGTGACTGCCTGAATATTGATGATGATAGTAATATTCTATCTGTTGGTAAAAATATCGGAGTTCATAAGGAACTGAACATATCTATGGAAATGTTTATTCTTAAAAAAGAAATATTAATAGATTATATTTATAAATGTATAGAAACAGGATATTTTCAAACACTAAAAAGTGCACTTAATAATAATTTTCTCAACTTAAAATTTAATGCCTATGAATTTAATGGATATTTAAGATGTATTAATTCAACTAAGTCGTATTACAGGGCAAATATGGATATGCTAAACACGGAAGTTAATGAAGAACTGTTTTTTAAATATGGCTATATCAAGACAAAAGTAATGGATGAAGCTCCTACTAAGTATACTGATGATTCTAACGTTAAAAATTCATTAGTAGCAAATGGAGGAGTAATAGAAGGAAATGTTGAGGACAGTATAATATTCAGAAGAGTTAAGATAGGCAAGGGAGCAGTTATTAAAAACTCAATAATAATGCAGAACTGTGTTATTAAAGAGGATGCTCATATATTCAATACCATAGTAGATAAGAACGTTGTAATAGAAGAAAGCAAAACTTTAGTGGGTGATAAGGATATACCACTAGTCATAGAAAAAGTTCCGATATACGATAGAAGATAGGAGTGAAGAAATGAAAATACTATTTGCAGCGGCGGAAGCATATCCATTTATTAAAGTTGGGGGTTTAGGCGACGTAGCCTATGCACTGCCTAAAGCATTAAGAAAATCAGGAGTGGATGTCAGGGTTATTATGCCTAAATATAGTTCTATTCCATCTAAATACCTGGAAGGAATAACAAAGCTATGTGACTATAATGTACAGGTAGGCTGGAGAAATCAATATTGTGGAATAGAATATAAGGAGTATGACGGAATACCTTTCTATTTCGTTGACAATATGTATTATTTTAACAGACCCAATATTTATGGAGACTATGATGATGGAGAAAAATTTTCATTTTTTTCTAAAGCTGTAATAGAAAGTGTTTATAATATTGACTTTAAACCTGATATAATTCACTGCAACGATTGGCATACTGCCATAATTCCTCTTTTGCTGAAATCTTTTCATAGTGATCTGGGAATAAAGACAGTTCTTACAGTCCATAATCTAAGATACCAGGGACTCTTTGGCAGAGATGTATTAGATGAACTTCTAAATCTTTCTGATGAGTTCTATTCAGAAGATAAAATGAAATATTACGATGCAGTATCTTATATGAAGGGCGGAATAAATTACGCAGATAAGGTAACTACAGTGAGCCCCACCTATGCTGAAGAAATAAAGACAGCATTCTACGGAGAAGGATTAGATGGACTTATATCCAGTGTATCTTATAAAACTACAGGAATAGTTAATGGAATAGACACTGATACATATAATCCTGAAAATGATAAAAATATATCTGTAAATTATAACAGCGAAAACTTTGAAAGAAAAGCTAAAAATAAGCTGCTCCTTCAAAAGGACTTAGGTCTTACACAGGATAAAAATACACCAATGATAGCTATGGTTACCAGGCTGGTTGATCAAAAAGGAGTTGAGCTTTTAG
>Ga0172378_10002348_pt1 | contig 17714 bp, 18 predicted proteins | sample GrowelOW332metaG_FD_119755 | JGI IMG/M metagenome (GOLD analysis project Ga0172378, IMG submission 119755) | Groundwater microbial communities from an aquifer near a municipal landfill in Southern Ontario, Canada - Pumphouse #3_1 metaG | ecosystem: Environmental > Aquatic > Deep subsurface >... | reverse complement strand
CGGGCTGCCAGTATGGACCAATCGCAAGTACCAGAATCGTCAGCGCGTGCGACGCGCTGCTAGTATCCTAGGGCTATGCCCGTAAATGAAGAACCACCGGCTTAGCCGGTGGGTTTCTTTTTTGTATCAAAAAATGATTTTATTAATTTAATTTACGGAGTTTTTTAGCCAGTCAACGGCTTCTTGAATTTTAGCCACTTTTGTAATCTTAATCTCATTAGAAATTTTCGGGATCTTACCTGAGGCAGGGATTAATATTTCCCCAAAACCAAGACGCATGGCTTCTTTAATTCGCCATTCTAAAAGATTTACGGATCGAACTTCTCCTGAAAGCCCCAGTTCTCCAATCACAAGACTTTGTTTAGGCATAGGAATACTTAATAAATTGCTTGCAATTGCTAATGCGAGTGCTAAATCTGTTCCTGCATCATTTACTTTAAGGCCGCCTGCAATAGATGCAAATACATCTGATGATCCAATACGAATGGATGCGAATTTTTCTAGTAGGGCAAGAATAATCGTTAGACGTTTTGGATCAATGCCTGCAGCGACACGTTGAGGAACCGCATAATTCGTTTGTGATACAAGAGCTTGGGTTTCAAAAAGAAGAGCTCTAGTGCCTTCTAAAGTGCAACTAATAACACTTCCAGGTAAAGGCTCTTCGCTATTTTGTAAAAACACTTTACTTGGATTCTCCACGGCTTCTAATCCTCTAGAAGTCATTTCAAAAACACCGATTTCATCGGTAGCCCCAAATCGATTTTTTATCGTTCTAAGTACGCGATATTGATGATTTCGATCTCCTTCAAAATACGCTACCGTATCGACCATATGTTCTAAAATTCTTGGTCCAGCGATTTGACCATCTTTTGTTACGTGCCCCACAAGAATCGTGATACACCCAGTGTTTTTTGCGTAAACCATTAGCTCGAGTGTACATTCTCGTAGTTGTGTCACGCTTCCTGGCGTACCAGGTAGTTCTGTTTTATAAACGGTTTGAATTGAATCAATGACTAAAATTTCTGGTTGGATACGTTTTGCTTCTGCTAACACTTTTTCCAAATTGGTTTCACACATTAAAAGCATATCGCTTCCAGAAAGCTCTAATCGTTCACTTCTAATTTTAACTTGAACAGCACTTTCTTCACCACTAACGTAAAGCGTTTTTACATTTGCAGCAGACATGGTGGCAAGAGTTTGTAAAACAAGAGTCGATTTTCCTATGCCTGGATCTCCACCGATTAAAATTAAAGACCCTGGAGCAAGCCCTCCACCAAGAGTTCGGTCAAATTCTGAATTCCCTGTGCTTAACCTTTGGTTTTCTTGACTTTGAATACTCTTAAGGGTCTGAGATGAACTTTCTAAATCTTGGCCTCCAAGACCTCTTTTATTGGCTTTATCTTCTATGATACGTTCTTCTAGAGTACTCCAAGCACCGCATGCACTGCATTTGCCTGACCATTTAGAAAATGTTGAAGAGCATTCTTTACAGACGTATTCGATCGTTGTTTTATTTTTTGCCATAATCCTAAATTAGAAAAAGTAATTGTTAAAAATTGACAAAAAAAACAGCCTTCTACTCGAAGGCTGTTTTTAAAGGCTTAATTTTACTCAGCACTTTTTTTTCTTTTCTTTCTCTTCTTAGGCATTGCGTCATCAGTAACGGTTGAATTTCTAACGGTTGGATCGCGTTTGATTACAATTTCCGCAGCTTTTTCTCCATGTCTTGTGAAACCATATTGACGTGGTTCAAAACCGCTAGGAAATTTAGTCTTTGCATCATAGATTACTTTCTTTGCTGTGAATTTCTCAATCTTGGCGCCAGTGAGATCTGCTCCAGAAAAATCTACGTTTTCCATTTTTGTATCAGCATTAAAGCGTGCACCCTTAAGATCTGAATTAAGGAAGCTTACGTCACGTAAGGTTGCTCCAGAGAAATTAGCGCCAGCTAGTTGAGACAAATTAAAGTCTGTTTTCTCAATAGTGGAGTTTGAAAAATTGGCTTTGGTAAGATCAGCTAAATCGAAAATGTTTTTGTAGATATAAGCACCATCAAAAACCGCTTTTAAAAGTTCTGCTTTTTTGAAAACGATTTTATTAACTTCAGTATCAAAGAAGGAAGCTCCAATTAATTTAGACCCTTCAAAAGAACTTTTAGATACATTACCTTTATCAAATACAACACCAGAAAGATCTTGACCATTGAAATTCATATTCTTTAATGTAGCTTGTGCAAACTGAGCCTTTTGAAGTTGTGCTTTTGATAAATCAACATCATTAAAGTCAGTGAGAGATAAATCAGCGCCTTTTAAGTTGACGTTAATGAATTCTGCTCCCTTAAAGATGGCGCGAGATAAACCAGCTTTTGCAAAGTTTACATTTTTAAGATCAACACCCTTGAAAGAAGCGTTAATCAAGTTACATCCAGAAAAGTCTGTTTTTTCAATAGTGGCTTTAGATAAATCAGCACTACCCATTAAGGAACGTGCAAAAGTAGCGTTTGTTAGATTGGATTTGCTAAAGTCAGCTTGAGTTAAATCCATATCCATTAAGGAAGCGCTAGTTAAATTGGATTTACTGAAATCAGCTTTATCAGAAACCTTCATTGCATCTAAACGTGCATTCTGAAGATTTGTTTTTGGAAATCTACTACCTAACAAAGTGGCTCGATAGAGGTTAGCTCCTTGCATATTCGCACCCTTAAAATCAGAATCACGAATATCAGCTCCACTTAAGGTTGCACCTTGCAGATTGGCTTCTGAAAAATCGGCTTCAGAAATAACAGCGTTTTGAAAATTAACGTCTTCTAAGTTTGCACCAGAGAAAGAGGGTTTCTCTCCTGTGGAACGTTGGAAATCAGTTACGTTTTTTACAGCGCGAGCATTATCGAAACGGTAACCATCAATACGTTTATCTCGGAAAGATATCTTGATATCTTGGTTACGCCAATCGGTACCTTCTTGAGCGAAAGAAGTAAAAACCATGACAGTTATCAATAAAAAACTGAGCTTAAAAATGTGTTTAACATTCATGTTCATGTCGTGATCCCTTTTGGATAAGAAAAATCAAAAAAATGGATAGCCCTAAAATAATTAAAAAAAAGTAAAAACTACCAAAGAAAATCAAAAACCTTACAAATAAAAGCTAATTTTAGTCACATTATGGCAAAAATAAAGTTTCAGGAATATGATGTTGTTATTTGCGGGGCAGGTCCTGCTGGTTTAAAAATGGCTTGCGAATTACAAAAAAGAGCTGCTGGGGTTTATAAAATCCTTATTTTGGATAAAAAATCGCCCTGGCAGGAGCCCGTTTTTTGTGCTGAGGCTGTTTCTGCTGATCGTTTATCTGAATATTGGCCTATTAAAGAACATTGGGTTAGACAACGTCTTTCTGGTATTTATTTTACTTCTCCAAGTCGAGATCGTGCTGAATTTTACAGTAAAGATTGTGGTTTAATTCTTAATAGAGCTCTTTTTCACAAAGATATGGCAGATACTGCTGCTTCGTTAGGTGTTGAAACAAATTTTGAGTCCTTGTGTTTAAAGGTAGAGCCGTCTTCGGATGGTCGTTGGGTTTTAAAAGTCCAATGTTTAGGTGATGAAATAGAACTAAAAACCTCAATTATTATTGATGCCACAGGTCCTGGTGCGAAAATTTCAAAGGGTGTTCCAGAACTTGCGGGCATGGAATCAGGAGATGCTGACCTTGAATCAGCTATTTTTGCTGTCGTAGAAGGAATAGAACATAGTCCAGAGCATATCGAATTGTTCTTCGGATCAAGGTTCCCTGGCGGTTATGGTTGGTTATTCCCTCGTGATGGTAAAGAAGTAAACTTGGGATTTGTTTTAGGACGCCATCAAAAGAAAAATGAATCGTCCAGAAAACAGTTATCTGATTTTATTCAACAATATTTTCCTACGGCACATATTAAAGCGGTTTATGGTGGTATGATTGCCTGTGGGCAATCCAAAAAACCAATTGCAAAACATGGATTCTTTAAAATAGGTGATGCTGCTAGTTGTGTGAATCCAATTAGCAGGTCAGGCATCGTAGAAGCGATTGTTAGCGCGGATGTCATGGTGCCGATCGTTTTAGAATGGTTGTCTTCAAGTTCTCCAGAGAAGCGTCGTGAGATTGAACGCGGAGCATTAGATGCTTGGATGAAATCATTAGGTGAATCTCATCTACAGTTAGCTAATGGAAAGAGTATTTTTTCTCAAATTTCAGACAAACAATTTAATAGAGCCACTAAACGTCTAAGCAGGCTCAGTAGAGAAAAAACTACTTTGTTAAGAATTTTTATTGCGGTTTTATTTTCTACGCCAAGTCTTATATGGAAGCTGCGTTCTTTTATTCGGTGATTTATGAGTGTAATAGATGAAAGACAAAAAGAAGTAAAAGCTGTATTTGAAGGGTTTCAAGACCCAGATGATAAGTGGAAGTACCTTATGTGCTTGTCCAAAGAGCATCCTGGGATGGACGAATCTCTTAAGGCTGAAAAATTTATAGTTCAAGGCTGTGCAGCTCGTATGTTTTTAGTCCCTGAATACAAAGAAGGTCTTTTATTTTTTCATATGGATACAGAAGGGGGAGCGGAAAGTCCTTTAATTAGTAGAGGTCTTGGGGCTCTCGCCTTGAAAATTTATAATGGTTCTTCTCCTCGTGATATTTTGAATACTGATCCTCAATTTTTTCAAAATATTGGTTTGAATGTTGGGCTTTCTCCAACAAGAGCGAATGGATTTGCGAGCTTACTTAAACAGATCTATTTATATGCACGAGTTTTTTCTGTCTTATAACAAGTGATATTTAGTGGCAGATCATGAACTACTAGCGCCTCTTTAGAGGTATTCAAAATAAAAAGGTTTTTTTTATAAAAAATAATTTTTTGAATAGTCATTAAATCAATAAAAACTATATTATGCATTATGATAAGTTTTATGAATTTTATGAATAAACGTCCTGTTGAGGATGGAGAAGAAGAACAAGATCCCAAAGCTCAAGTGCCTACTCGTTTTATGAGTTGGCAAGACGCCATTTTTCTTCTTGTTATAGCAGGCCTTGTGGTTGGTGGTTATTATTATTTTCAATACACCAAACAAAAAGGGACTAAGCAATTTGCTGAGTGCCAAAAATTATTTGAGGCAAATGATCTTTTAGCTAGTGAAGTCTGCTATGAAAAAACATGGGAATTGTCTTACGTTACAGATTCTATGGAGTTAGATCGCCAGCATTATTTAGGTTTAATTAGCGATAAAAGAACAGTTCAAATGGATGTCTTTCAACTTGTAGAAGCATCTTTTTTAGAAGGTGATTCTGCTAAAGCTTTTGAAGAAATGACAAAAATGTCAGAACCATTACTTCTTTTGGATCAAGACCAAATAGATCTTTGGAAAGAGTGGTCAAAAAAGAGCGCCATAAAAGCTGCTATTTCCGCTGCTACACCTATTTCTGTAACGGATTCTTCTCAGAAACAGTAATTTTTCTTTGAGTTTCGGAGAGGATAAGAACATTCACCCAGTGTGTTATACCTAGTGTGTTTTCTCCTAGTCTTTCAGGCCATTCTATTAGTGTGATGCCTTCTCCAGATATTAGATGATCAAAACCGATTTCTTCTAAATCTTGAATATAATTGAGTCTATATAAATCAAGATGATAGAGAGGTGGAGTATTTGGATATTCATGAACAATGGTATATGTAGGGGAGCAAACAATCCCCTTAAATCCAAGTGCTTTGCAAATGCCTCTCGAAATCACTGTTTTACCAGCGCCGAGATTCCCTGAGATGGCAACAACTGCTCCTGGTTTCAATGTTTTTGCAAATTGTTCTGCCCATAGAAGTGTTTCATTTTCATTTTGAACAATCATAGTTTATCTCTAAACTGTTCGTAAGTAAAATGACGAACTAAATGAAATTGATTTTCTTTTGTCCAAATGCCTATATCAGGATGTCGGACACCATTAAAGAATGTCGTCTTTACCATGGTATAGTGAATCATATCTTCAAATATTAAACGATCACCTACTTTTAATGGTTCGTCGAAGGAATAGTCTCCAATCACGTCTCCAGCAAGGCAGGTGTTTCCAGTTAATTTGTATGTAAACTTTTTTTCTTGAGCGATCCCACTCCCGCGAACCATTGGACGGTAGGGCATTTCAAGACAGTCAGGCATATGAGCACTTACCGAAATATTTAAAATGGCAATATCTGTTTCATTATAAACAATATCGCCAACCGTCGCTACGAGTTCTCCTGTTTGCCAACCAACGGCCTCTCCAGGTTCGAGTATTACTTCGATACCAGGATACCTTTTTTTGAATGATATAATCAATTGAACTAATTTATCGACTTCATAATCTTTTCTTGTGATATGATGTCCGCCACCAAAATTCACCCATTTCATTTGAGGAATCCATCGGCCAAATTTTTCTTCAAAGGCCTGTAAAACGGTTTCTAAAGCATCGACATTTTGTTCGCACAAAGCGTGAAAATGAAAGCCTTCGATTCCTTCTAGAGCTTCAGCCTTAAATTCTTTTAATGTGACACCAAGTCTTGAAAAACGACCACAAGGGTTGTAGAGATCGGTTTCAACACTGGATGACTCTGGGTTTACTCGAATACCAGGACTCACATTCGTTTTTAAAACTTTATTTTTGAAACGTTCCCATTGAGAAAAACTGTTAAAGGAAATATGATCAGCTAGAGATAAAATTTGATCTATTTCTCCGTCTTCATAAAGAGGAGCGAAAACATGAACTTCTTTACGCATTTCGTTTTTTGCAAGAAGCGCTTCGTTTAAACTGGAGGCTGTGGCTCCAGGAAGATATTCTCCAACGATGGGAAAAGTGCTCCACATACTAAAACCTTTTAGAGCACAAATAATTTTGGCCCCTGATTTTTTTTGCACATAATTGAGGATTTCAAGATTACGGCGTAATCGAGTTTCTTCTAACACAAAACAGGGGCTTGGAACTAAACTATAATCAATCATAGCGCAAATATAAAACCTAACATCAATAAGCTCAAATTTTAGGCTTTTTTTTTGGATCTTTTTTCAAAAAACATTATTCTTTTACTTCCCATTAGTTAAATTTAACAGTGATGAAATTCTTTTTTAATTCATATTTTTTGACACTCTTTCTCTTTTTGGGTTATGTAACTGCTTTCTCAGCAGACACTTCTTCTGTTGTTCCTTCAGTTTCTGATGATTCTCTCAACAGAGGTATTTCTACTGATTCTGCTTTGACCTCTTCACGTGGTTCTAACGCATCCATGGAAGATTTGATTCAAGCAAAATTGGATTCTTTGAATAATTTGTCTGAGTCTCAAACAGGTACAGCTCGTAATTTAGATAGCATCGCAAAAGCTAAATCCGATAGTATTCGTGTTCTTATGACTGAGGGCAAATACATCCAGCGGGTGAAGTACGATAAAAGTAATTTCGACCATTGGAAAATCGACACCGTATTTCAGAAGCAAATGAAAGGTCATTTGTCTGGTTCTTGGCGTACTCCTATAGTACCTCATGGTCATTCCTTCCGAGATTCAGAACTTCGTTTCTTAGATAATGATACGCTTTACGGAGTCACTCGTACCTACTCTGATTCTGGTCGTTATCAGATGACTGGTGAGTATGCTTTTTATGCTCGCTATCGTTTTGAAAATGATTCTACCATTGTCAGTAGAGAAGTTTTTTCAGATCGTAACGTAGTGCGTTGGGATTTTATTTACTTCAAAATAAATGGTGATCAATTAACTTATCATCTTAAAAAGCTTGAGTTTAGGGATCTCAATGATAACTGGTTAAATGCTCTTCAAGGCTTTGATCATGTTTCGCCTGAGATTTATTATCGCCATAAAAAGGATGAAAAAAAGAAATAGTATGAGCCTTTATCTTAGGCTTTTCTTTCTTCTTACTTTAGTCGTTTTACTGTCGGGGCTGACTATGATTCTTGGTCCAGCCTCTTTTTCTTTTAAGGATTTATTTTTTTCAAGTGAATTAGATCCGTTTGCCTTAAATGTTTTATTTGAATTACGCTTACCTAGAGTTTTCGCTGCTGTCTTTGCTGGAACGGCTCTATCTGTAGCGGGGCTTTCTCTACAAAGTGTTTTTAGAAATCCCTTAGCAGGTCCTTATGTATTAGGAATTAGTTCTGGAGCCAGTTTGGGAGTGGCTCTAGTTTTACTTGCAGGTTTTTCTTTTGGCTCTCTAGGCTTTTTTCCTGCAGCCGCTTTAGGTGCTTTTGCCGTGACTTTTTTAGTGTTGATGTTTTCACGGTTATTTGAAAATTCTGCAATGCTTTTAGTTGTGGGTTTAATGATTAGTTATATCGTAGATGCTTGTATTACATTGTTAATGCATTTTAGTGAAGCAGAAGCGCTACGAAGTTATGTGGCTTGGGGCATGGGCTCGTTTTCAAGATTAACAGTAGATGGATTTCTTGCTTTTTTTATTGCTGTAGTTTTAGGCTTATCATTCATTCTTTTTTCTATGCGCTATTTAAATGCAGTTCGCTTAGGAGACGACTTTGTTAAGGGCCTTGGTTTATCCGTTCGTTTATATCAAACACTCGTTCTCTTAGGCACATCTATTCTCACAGCAGCTACTACTGTCTTTTGTGGCCCGATAGCATTTTTAGGACTAGCTGTTCCACATATTGCTTTTGCTCTTTTCAAAACAAGTAATCATCGCATTTTAATACCAGCATCCATATTAATTGGAATAAATCTTTCTTTATGTGTAGGACTACTTCCTCAAATACCTTTAAATGCAATGATGAGTTTATTTGGTGTGCCTGTTGTTTTTTGGGTTTTATTTTCCTCTCGTTATAAAAGAAAGGGAGATACTTATGGCTGAAGAAATTGTCTTAAGTGTAAAAGAACTCAGTGTAGGTTACCAAAAATCGTTAACCACTTCTTTTGATTTGAATTGTTTTTCTGGTGAGCTTATTTGTATGCTTGGACCAAATGGTACAGGAAAAAGTACTTTATTAAAAACACTCGCTGGATTAGTTGTTCCTCTTTCTGGCTCAATAGATCTTTTAGGAAAATCCATTTCAAAATATTCATTAAAAGAACGAGCTCAAAAGTTAACGACTGTTTTTATGGCACATTTATTAACTCCTGAGATGACTGTTAGAGAATATGTCTCATTGGGACGTACGCCTTATGCAGGTTTTTTAGATGCAAGAAGTGAGAAGGATTTGCAAGTGGTTCAAAATGCCATAGAGGATACTCGTTTATCCAGTTTTGCAGATAATCCAATGTATGCTTTAAGTGATGGAGAACGTTCTCGTGTTTTTATTGCTAGAGCTCTTGCACAAGAAGTTAAAGTATTGTTGTTAGATGAACCGACTGCTTTTTTAGATGTACCTCATACGATTTTTTTATTCGATTTACTAAAAAAAATAACTCGTTTAAAAAACAATACCATTATTTTAAGCACACATAATATTGAATATGCGAAACGTTTTGCCGATCGAATCATCGCTTTTGACGGTAAAGGAAACGTTTCTTTAATGGATGTAAAAAGTGCTTTTGAAAGTGATTTTTTACAGTGGACGGAAGGCTAATGTATAAAATTATTTTTTTACTATGTCTCTTTTTTCTTAATACGGGATGTACTAAATCACAAATCACAGAACAAGAATCCACGAAGCATTTTTTATGGAAAGTTTCAGATGCCGATTCTTATGTATGGATTTTAGGCAGTATTCATATGGCGGATTCTACGTTTTATCCTTTAGATCCAGTGATTATGAATGCTTTTAATGAATCACAAGCACTTGTTCTTGAAATAGATATTTCAAATGATAGTGTATTAAATGAATCATCCTCTCTTTCGATGGATAGGGGAGTTTTGCCATCGGGTCAGTTATTAAAGGATGTTCTTCCTGATTCTACGTACATGCATTTAGATTCTTTATTTCGTTCTTGGGGTTTGTCGATCGATCTTTTTAAGAATTTTAGGCCTTGGATGGTAGCGATGCAAATTAGTGCGATGGCTATTGAGCGTACAGGCTTTTCTTCAGAATGGGGTATCGAATACATGTTGATGGATCAGGCTGTTTTATTAGGTAAAGAAATCGTAAGTTTAGAAACACCTGCAACGCAAATAGAAGCGTTGGCGACTCCATCAGATACTCTAGGTGTTTATTATTTAGAAACGACACTAAAAGAAATTTCTCAAATAGACAGTCTCCTTTCTCAGATCGCGTTTGCTTGGCAAACTGGAAATCGTTCAAAATTACAGTCTTTATTGAATCCGAAAAGCCAATTAAAAAGTGATAAAGAAAAAGAAATGGATAATGTTATTAAAGAAAAAATTTATTCGGAAAGAAATATTGGAATGGTAAATCGAATAGAGAGCTTTATAAAAGAGAATAAAAAATTTTTTATTGCTGTAGGTGTCGCTCATTTGATTGAAGATGATGACAATATACTTGAATTGCTCAAAAACAAAGGGTTTAAGGTCGACTCTTTTTAAAATATTGAATCAAGGGCTTGTGTTGTCTTTTTCAATCGATCTGAAATGCAAGCCAATTCGTGTGGCTCGATTATGAAGAGCTGTTCTTAGCATTCCAAAAGCGGCCGCTGTTTTTGTAATAGAAGAACCATTTTCTAAAAATTTTTGACGAATATAATCTCGCTCTTCTTCTAATTGATATTCCTTAAATTCTTTATAGTTTAGTTTTTCCCAAGCTTTATCTTTTTCATCATGATTCTTTTTAGATAAAACGGAATCGATAATGATACTTTCGGATTGAATTTCAGGCGTTTCTGTAAAAGAAATGGCTCGATGAATTGTATTCTCAAGCTCGCGAACATTCCCTGGCCAATCATGTTCTTTTAGCTTTTTTAGTGCTTCCTTAGATAATGAATAAGACTTGCCAAGGGGAGCGTACCGCTTTATAAAATAGGGAGCTAAATCTTCTATATCTTCAAGACGCTCTTTTAATGGAGGAATTTCAATAGGAATTACATTTAGTCTATAGAACAAATCTTCTCGGAAACGTCCTTTAAGAACTTCTTCTTTCAGATTCCTGTTTGTGGCAGCAATCAGTCGGACGGAAACTTTTTTTGTGATATTGGAACCGACTCGACGAATTTCTCCCTCTTGAAGAGCACGCAGCAATTTCGTTTGCATAGGAAGAGGCATATCGCCAATTTCATCAAGAAATAAAGCCCCATTATCCGCTTCTTCAAAAAGCCCAACGCGATCTCCAGTGGCTCCAGTAAAAGCACCTCTAGCATGACCAAAAAGCTCGCTTTCAAAGAGATTCTCTGGAATAGCACTGCAATTAACAATAACCAAGTGTGGTTGCACACTGGCAATCGCTCTGGCAACGAGCTCTTTTCCAACTCCTGAAGCTCCTTGAATTAAAACAGTCCCTTTGTGCGGCAGTATTTGCTCTATTTTTTTATATAAAACTTGCATTGGCTCGCTATGTCCAACAAGTTTTTTTAGACTTTCTTTAAAACGTTTTTTATAAACATAAACTTCTTTGAGCTTTAAAATATGGCTCATTAATTGAAGTTTTAAGTGTTCAATATCTAAGAAGACAGTAAATGTATTCTGAATTAAAACAGGGTAAGAATTTAGTGGCTGAGAACTAAAACCAATTAATAGAGAGTCTGTATAAAATTGTTGTAGCTTTTCGATCGAATCGGGTTGTATAAAAGGTGATTCTAAATTAACGATCAAAATCATTGGAACAAAATGAGGGTGTAATATGACTTTTTCTGAAAAGAGAACTTCATAATCAACGCTAGAAAGAACGTCTAAAATAAATGAAGCGATTGGATTCTCTTCACTCAGAAGTAATATTTTAGTTCTTGGAGATGACACCAATGTCATCACTGCCTCATTAGCCTAATTCTTTTGATCTTAAAGTAGCTGCTTCTACAGTGCGCATTAACACGCCACGGAAGGCCTTTTCTTCAAGGACTTGAAGCCCTGCAATGGTTGTCCCTCCAGGAGATGAAACCATGGCTGTTAAAGCTTGAGGTTCTTTACCCGATTGTTTTAGTAATTCAAGACTACCTTCTAGAGTAGCTAAAGCAAGCTCTTTTGATGCAGAACGAGTGAGTCCCATTTTGACTCCACCCATAATTAAACCTTCAATAAATTCAAAAACGTACGCAGGGCCGCTGCCAGATAAACCTGTCACTGCATCCATTAAAGATTCTTGAACGCGAACGGTAATTCCCACATTCTTGAAAATGGATTCTGCTAAAACAAGTGTTTCTTCCGATACAAAATCTGCAGAAAGAGCGATAGCCCCTTTTCCAACAGTTAATGGTAAATTAGGCATGACTCTTAACACTTCGTGAGAACCAAGTTCATTTTTAAGAGTGGTAGAGGGGATCCCTGCCATAATAGAAATGAATACTTTTTTTGACACTTGTTGAAGGTCTTTTTTCCAAGAAGAAACCACCGTATTAAAAATCTGAGGTTTAACACAAATAAAAGCGGTTTCAGCTTCATTAATCCCTTCCGCAAATGAAGAAACGCGAAGAGCCCCAAACGATTCATATTCTTTAGCAGTTAAATCGTTTGGTTCAAAAAATAAAATATCTTGTGGAGACTTTTTTGCTTGAAGCAATCCTTTTAGAATCGCTCCACCCATATTACCAACACCGATAAAAAATATTTTTTGATTCATTTTCATTTCCTCACATTTATCCGTTCATAGAAGATAAGAAGTCTTTATTTGTAATGGCATTGAGCATTTTCTCTCGCATGAATTCCATAATTTCAGTAGATGTATGGTCTTGCAAGTAGCGACGTAGAATCCAAACACGACGCAGTTCATCTTCGGATAAGAGAAGTTCTTCTTTTCTTGTACCAGATTTGAATATATCAATAGCTGGCCAAATTCTCTTTTCTGAAATACGACGATCAAGAACGAGTTCCATATTGCCAGTACCCTTAAACTCTTCAAAAATCACTTCATCCATTCGGCTGCCCGTTTCAATAAGAGCTGTTCCAATAATGGTTAGTGAACCGCCATTTTCAATTTTACGAGCGGCACCAAAGAATCTTTTTGGGCGTTGCAAAGCCATGGCGTCGACACCACCAGATAAGATTTTACCAGAATGAGGAATGACTACGTTGTTGGCGCGTGCAAATCGAGTAATAGAGTCTAATAAAATGACAACATCATTACCATGCTCGACGAGTCGCTTTGCTTTTTCAAGAACCATGTCAGCGACTTGAACGTGACGTTCTGGAGGTTCGTCAAATGTAGAAGCAAGAACTTCACCTTTCACATGACGACGCATATCGGTTACTTCTTCTGGACGTTCATCAATCAATAATACAAGAAGCTTCACTTCTGGATGGTTTGCTGCGATGGCGTTTGCCACATTTTGAAGTAAAACCGTTTTACCAGTACGTGGAGGAGCAAGTAAAATACCTCTTTGGCCTTTACCAATTGGGGTAAATAAATCCATAATACGTGTACTTAACTCTTCTTTATTCCATTCCAGATTAAACTTTTGAAAAGGATGAATAGGAGTTAAATACTCAAAGGAAACACGACGCTTTGCCTTTTCTGGAGGGTCAAAATTAATCGTATCAATTCTCATTAAGGCAAAATACTTTTCATTATCTCGAGGCTGTCTAACCTGCCCAGTAATAGAATCGCCTGTTTTAAGCTCGAAACGTTTAATCTGGTTAGGGCTAATATAAATATCGTCAGGACCAGCTAAATAGTTATGATCAGGGCTTCTTAAAAAGCCGTAGCCTTCGTTTAAAATTTCAAGAACACCTTCTGTATAGATAGGCACATCTTCGCCTGCGGTGGCGCCAAGAATTCTATAAATTAAAGCTTGTTTGCGTAAACGTTTTACATCTGGAATTTCTAATTCAAGAGCTTGACGTTGAAGTTCAAACATCGGCATGTTGCGGAGTTGTTTCCACTTTTGTACAGCAAGCGCTACTTTTTCTGGATCAGCTGGTGGAGCTTGAATCATTTCATCTGTCACATCATCTTGAGGCATGTAGCGATTATTGCGACGATTTTTATACTTATTGAATTTATTGAACTTATTGTGTCTTTGATTTTGATTAGGGTAGCGTTGTGGGTAATCGTTCTGCTGAGGATTTGTTTGACTTGGAACGGCTTCAGATGATTGAGCTTCTTGTTCTGCTGAGACAGGAGTCTCATTATTTTCAGGTGAAGAATATTCTTCTTCTTTGACATATGATTCAGGTGCAGAAAGATCTTCTATCACTTCCTCTGATTTAGATTCCGAAGGCTCTTCAGAAGGTTTTTCTTTTTTAGAACGAGTAGACTTTCTTCCTTTATTCTTCTTTGCGGTTTCTTCGGGAAATTCTATTGGTTGAGCTAAATCCCCAAGAGCTTCTAGGTTAGGTATGGGGGCATCTAATGGAATTGTATCAGAAATAAGTTTGGAATCGTCTGTAGTAGAGTTCTTTTTCGGTCTCGGCACGTATGCCTCCTAAAATAGCAAAGGATATTGGATATAGTTTCAAAGATAAAATGATGAATCCCAGTCAAATATTTTTATAAAAAATAAATAAACAGCCTTTTTGACTGAAACTGAATAATAAGATAGATAATTTCCGTGTTTTTGTCATAAAAAAGGTGTTTGAAAATCTATATTTGGGGTGTGGAAACTTTAGAACGAGTATTTATAGCTTTAGGTAGCAATATTTCTCCAAGAGGACCTCGATTAAAGGCAGCTCGTCAAATGCTTCAGGGCATCGCTGCTGGAGGCTGGAAAGAAAGTGCTATCTATGAAACCCCTCCGGTTGGACCTGAGGGGCAGGATAATTATTTCAATCAAGTGGTAAGTTTTTGGTATTCCAAGGGGAAAGGTCGTCTTTTAAATTACTTAAAAGGAGCTGAGCTTCTCTTAGGCCGAAAGCCAAGAGGTCATTGGAACTCAAGAGAAATCGATTTAGACTTGTTGTATTACGGGGAGATCGTTTCTCATGGCCGTCCAACACTACCTCATCCAGAAGTTCAAAAACGTCAATTTGTTTTAATCCCCCTTTGTGATATCGCTCCCGAATGGAAGGATCCATTAACAGGTCGTACTCTTCAAGAAATACTTTTTGAATTACGTCGTCGAGAAGGTGATCTTGGTTTTAAGATTGTTGATCCGGAGGATTCTTAAATGATATTAAATCCAGATATTCGTTTCTTGGCTATTGAAGGCGTAATTGGTGTAGGTAAAACTTCACTAGCGAAAGTGCTTGCAGAGCGTTTGAATGCAACTCTCTTAGAAGAAATGTTTGAAGAAAATCCATTTCTTGAAAAGTTTTATCAACAACCTGAAGAATACGCTTTTCAAACTCAGTTATTCTTTCTTTTATCAAGACATCGTCAATTACTAGATTCATTTATTCAAAATGACTTGTTTCGTCATTTGATTATTAGTGATTATTCTTTTGATAAAGATCGAATTTTTGCCCTTCAAAATCTTTCAGAAGATGAAATGTATATGTATGATGCGGTTTTAAAATCATTAGATAATAATGTGCCTCGTCCAGATTATATCATTTATCTTCAAGCAAGTGTTGAAACTTTGATTACTAGAATTAAGGGTCGTAATCGTCCTATGGAAAAAGGGATTGACGGTCATTATTTGCGTGACCTACAAGAACGTTACGATCATCATTTTTGGCATTATAATGATTGTCCTGTATTAATCATTAATACAGATAAGGTAGATTTTGTAAATAATGAAAATCACTTAAAACAAATATTAAATGTCATTCAAACTTGGCCATCACAAACAACTTATTTTATTCCTGAAGGTTGATCCCCATGAAAGTTATAAAAACAATCGCGTCCCTTAGGCGCACTTTATCTACATATAACAAAGCTGGAAAGAAAATTGGCTTAGTCCCTACTATGGGAGCACTACATGAAGGCCATATGAGTCTTGTGGATAAAAGTGTAGAAGAAATGGACGTTACCATTGTTAGTGTTTTTGTAAATCCAATACAGTTTGGTAAAAATGAAGATTTAGATAAGTATCCTAGGCGTTTAGAAGCAGATGCTGCTTTAGCATCTGAACATGGTGCTGATTTTATTTTTGCTCCTACAGTCGATGAAATGTACCCATCTGGTAATTCTTCTACTTTAATTAGAAATGAGGAATTAGAAGGCTTATATTGTGGGGCTTATCGTCCAGGGCATTTTAGAGGGGTTTTAACTGTTGTAGCGAAACTCTTTTTGATCACTCAAGCGGATAAAGCTTATTTTGGAGCAAAAGATTATCAGCAAGTTTTTTTAATTGAAAAAATGGTTGAAGACTTAAACTTTAAAACAAAAATAGTTCGAGTCCCTATTGTAAGAGAAGCTAACGGTTTAGCTATTTCTAGTCGTAATGAATATCTTTCTGAAGAAGAAAAAACTAATGCGGTTGCTTTATTTGAAGGTTTAGTGGCTGCTAAAAAAGCATATAGCGAAGGGGAGCGTAGTGTCGCTAAACTTCGAGATTCCGTTATTCGATATATTTTAATGAAAAGGGGAGTGGTTCAATTTGTAGAAGTGGTGAATGCTGAAACTTTACAAAAATGTGCTGGTCTCTTAAATAAAGAAAAAGTGGTGATCTTAGTTGCAGTTTTCTTTGGTAAGACTCGCTTGATTGATAATATGGAATTATCAGATTAAGATATAAGATTTATAAAAAAAGCACTGTTTCAAAACAGTGCTTTTTTTTATTATAAAGAATTAGTCGATATTGATTCATTACTGTATGATTCAATATCGACTAAGGTTGATTTTATTTACGTCTTTTTTTCTTTTTAGACTTAGTTGTTTTCTTTTTTTCTGCAGCTGGCGCAGGTTCTTCTTTCTTTACTTCCTCTGCCTTACGAACATCTTTCATCTTAAAGCTTACGTTGATTTCAGCTGTTTCTACTTTTGAATAGAGACCACCTTTATCTTTAAGCTTGAAGGTAAATTCGTCGAGTCCATAGAAGCCTTTATTTGGCTTGTAAGAGAACGATCCATCACGGCTATTGATTTTTACAGAGCCATTCTGAGGTTTGCTTACAAGCATGGCTTCAATAGGTTTTTCATTGTCAGGATCTTTAGCACCTGCCATTAATCCGTTAGTTGCATTGACTTCTAATACATCACCTTCTTTAGTCTGGTAGGCTTGAGAAACAGCAACTGGAGCATCATTTACGGAAATTACAGTAAACTTAGCCTTTGTTGTAGCAGAAGCACCTTCTGGATCTGTGACCGTAAAGGTGATTGTTTCTGGAGCACCATTCCAATGTTCATAAGGTTGAGAAACCTTAAGTTCATTTCTAACGCGATCATGATTGATTCTTAAGAATTTATTTCCTGTAAATGTCCATTTTAATTCATCAAAACGATGGTCTTTATCACGTGCAAATTGGTCTAATTTAATAGTCGCAATAACACCTTTATTTTCATCTTCTTTGATTGTATAGTCAGGAATGTCTCTCATGACTGGAACGGAATTTACGTGTTTGACAATAAACTTGGCAACAGATTTATCAGAAGCTCCAGCAGGGTCTTTAGCTGTAAAGACAAGAGTTTCTTCTCCAAACCAATCAAGACGTTTTGGCTTAATTAAAGCTTCACGTCCACTTGTAATCATCACATCAAGATGTCTGTTTCCTGTTACAGACCATTTAATTTCATGGTTTTTATTATCTGGATCTTTAACATGATTATCAAGTTTAATAGGCTTAAAACCT
>Ga0172378_10002347_pt1 | contig 17715 bp, 16 predicted proteins | sample GrowelOW332metaG_FD_119755 | JGI IMG/M metagenome (GOLD analysis project Ga0172378, IMG submission 119755) | Groundwater microbial communities from an aquifer near a municipal landfill in Southern Ontario, Canada - Pumphouse #3_1 metaG | ecosystem: Environmental > Aquatic > Deep subsurface >... | reverse complement strand
GTCGATTTGCTTTGGCGGAAACCCGGATTCAGTGTGGTCAATAAGACGATACGCCTCTTCGGCAATGAGGCCATTACAAAGCGAATTCTCAATGACCTGCAAAAAGAAAGCGGCGAAACTTCCTTAGCCAAGCTTTCATTGGAGAATCAAATTCTGGAAGCCGGGACAGCGGTTCAGCATGAGGATTTGAATATTTTGCCGCTACCCGCCAATCACGCACCACGGGAAAAGCCCTTATTTTATGTCTTCACCCGCAAGCAGAAGAGTATCTTGATTGCCAATGACACCGGTTTTCCCGGCCCGGAAGCCTGGGCTCTGCTCGCGCAGCAGAAACTTGATGCCGTGATTTTAGACTGCACTGGCGGTGCTCATCCGGTGCATCGCTCCAACAAAAATGGGCATATGGGAGCCGACAGCAATATCGAGTTTCGCAAGCGCCTGCTGGAATTAGGTGTCATCCGTCAAGAAACGCCAGTGTTTTCCAATCATTTCTCGCATAACGCCCTCTGTACTCATCAACAACTATGCGATTACTTGGAACCGCATGGCATCCAAGTCGCGTATGATGGGATGGTGTTGGAAATATGACCGCACCGACCCCGAAAACTCTGGAAGAACACCGGGATTATCTATACGACATCGTCAAGCTCCAGTTATTCTTCCTGCATCACTGGCTGACTGAGCATCCCGACGAAAGCGTTGTGGAAGTGCTTCGGAACCGAATTGATATCTATCGGAAAAGCAACAGTAATCCTGGCGCCTTGAATCCGGCAACTTGCTGCTGGGATTCTCCAGAATGGCAGGCTCTCGAAAACGCCATTATCTACGTTTATGATGAAAACCGTTCCGATGCGTCAGCTTTTGAGCAGGCAGCCTTTGCCGTTATCCAACCGTCACTTGATGCCCGTTGCGAACGCGATTATCTGGACCACAGCGCGCTGGTTTCCTATCAATGCGGATGCTTGCGGCATAACCTCGAAGTCGGCTCCAAGCTTAATGACCTGGGGTTTCACATTGCCAATTCCCTGGCTCCGGATTCTTTTTTTTCGCATCCGGATTATCTGGTCGCTTGTTTCCGTAAACTTCTGGATGTCGCTGAGAAACAGTTTGGGGCAACCCATATTTCCACCGGCACCTGGCTCAATTCAGTCCCCAAATGGCTGGCTTATTTTCCGGAGGAATGGCTGCAGAATAGGAGTCCAGCCCATACGGATATCAAATGGCATTACGGTTTCTGGGGACAATTCATCAGCGCCCGAGGGACTTTCAATCACCGATATGGCCAAATACTCCGCCAGACAGGGAAACTCCCCTTCTATCCACGCTCGTCCTACTGCAGGATTTCTGCAATGCGGGAAAAACTGGATACTCTGGAAAAAGAGTCTTAAATAAGCATAACTTAGCCGCCAGTTTCTTGTCTTTTGTAATCGATTTTACGGAAATCGTTCACACCAGAAATATTGAGTCCATGTGTCGGGTGCCGCAGAGCCTGCGGCACCTACTTTTGACGCCTCCGTTTTCATGACGGCAATGAACCGCGATATGGGATGGCGGCGAGGATGCCTATTGGCGCTAATTTACACTCTTGGCAGGTCAGCCCCGTACTACTTCAGGTACGGGGGATTTCCGGCACCCATTGTTTGGTATCCGGGAGAACGAAGCCTTCCGGAAAATCTTTATCCACCGCTTTGATCCAATATTGATTGCGCCCGAAGGGGCCGATCTTGCCCCGGACGACGAGACGCTGACTCTGTGCATCCCAGGTAATTTCACTGCTATAGACTTTCCCCTTTTTCGGGTCTAGAATTTTTCCTTTATGCCAGCGTTGTTTGGCAGTATCTTTTTCCATATTCCAGATAATATCCAATCCGGCCATATAGGGTTTATCCGGGAGTTTTTCGGCTCTTGTTTTCTGGGCATAGATCGTATCTTTCGGCTTTTCCTGTTCGTCGAAGGTAATGATCAGGCGCCCATAAAGGCGTCCTTGATAGGGATAAACCGCAATAATCGAACGCAAACGCCCCGTTTCGTCATCAATAATCTTCCAAAAGCCCTCTGCTGAATCAGCTGCCTGCAATGTACGGGCCAGCAAAAGAGCAAAAGTGCAGAACAACATACGGAAAACATGGTTTTTCATCGGTGAATTCCTTTCTGGTTTTGAGTAATTTGCCAAGGATTAGACAAGTGATATACCATAACTCCTGTCTGGAAAAAGGAAAATGGCTTCTTCAAAAAAGCAAAAAAACATTTGCCCGATCCATCTGCAGCTTTTAGACTGAGCTTATTCTCTACTTACTCCAGGACTCGAAATTGAATTCGTGCAACACCATCCTGTGCTCCCTTGTTCAGCAATATTTCTCTATTGTATTTCACCAGGCCTTTACGCCCACCGAGGCGCTGTTGTCGTACCAATTCCCGCTCTGAAAATAGAGGAATTTCCAATTCCAGCGCTTGGGAATCCGAAAATTGTTCAACGGTCAGATCAAGATTTCCCTTGATAATCAGCTCCGGCAGCTTGTTTTTAAGCAAGTTTTTGCTAAAGTATAACAGTGGTAGGCTGGCCAGCTCACCGGCGGGCAAGCGGTCTTCCACCTCATCGGAACCGATCCCCAGAACGTGACCGGCGATGAAGCGACCAAAATTTGCCAGCTCCGTCCGGCTCAGAGAAGTCGTGAGTCCCAATTCCAATCCGAAACGGCTTGTCACCACTTCCTTGAACAAAATCTTACGGCACCAGCTTGCGCTGCTCCAATCGAGGCTTCCATTCAGCAGCTCGACTTCTTTTTCGCTGTTTTTCTGTGCAATTGCACAACGTGGCCAGAGTAATCCAACCTGCAGAATATGCGTTGATAGCTTCATCTCCTTTAAGGATGGGATTTCCAGACTCGTCAGAACGATTTCAAGCTCTTTCTGATTTTTTCCAGCCATCGCAAGCCCCCTTTTCTACACATCACAAATGGAACATAAAAAACGGTTCTTCCATACCATCACCCTGCATACTATAAAAAAACACCATGAAAATAACCTTTTCCTTTAATGACAAGCCCTATCAGACCCTTGATTTGTTTGGTGATTATCTGCAAATCCCGATCCTTCCGGTGAACAAAGCCGGCACCCTGCAAATCCAATTTTCGCTTCCGATTATTGATTTCCATGGATTCTGGATTCCTGAAAACCGGGTACCCGGCAGCAAAATTTTTTGGACAATTGAAGCGACTTCTGCGGCTCAGCGCAATTTTCCTTTTTTGGTTTTTTTCAATACGGCTCAGCAGAACCGTGCCAGTATTGCGGTGACCAATGTGTATGACGATTGCCGAATTTTGGCTCGTATGAACCAGGAACTCTGCACCTATGATCTGACAATCACTCTATGCATCAGTAAAGAAACGGAGGATTTTGACCTGATTCTGGATCGCCGGGATCTGCCTTGGACTCGCTGTCTGGAAGACTACCGCAACGAGCTCAACATTCCGCAGCAGGATTTTCCTGACACGGCCTGGAATCCAGTCTTCTGCACTTGGTATGCCGTCCATGCTGCCATCACCCAGGACTGGGTGGAAAAAAATGCCGCCATCGCCGCTGAACTCGGGTTCTCGACATTGATCATTGATGACGGCTGGTGTTTTGAACCGATGAAAAGGGTCTCTCCCAAAACCATCTCGACCTGGTATGAGAATATTGGGGACTGGGAAGTCGCCCCTACTAAATTCCCGGATTTTACCGCTCACGTCCGGCGCATGCAGGAGCTTGGCATAAGCTATCTGCTTTGGGTAGCCCCCTTCCTGATTGGTGATCACAGCGAAATTTATCCCAAAATCAAAAAAACGACCGATGAAAGTTATCTGGAAGGATATCACCTGCTCAATGTCAAACACCGTAAAGACGCCAAACAGATTTTGACAAAAATCGCTTCTCTGATGCGAAAATATCCTATTGATGGGCTAAAAATCGATTTTTTGGATCAATATTTTCCCAATCTGAACGCTCCGCGTGGACGGGACACCTTGGCCTTTATTGCGGCCTTGAGTGCTGAAATCCGTAAGGTCAAAAAAGATGCCCTGCTGGAATTTCGTCAAGCTTATGCGACTCCTGCGATGTTGCCGTACGCGACGCAGTTCCGAGCCGGAGATGTTCCTTTTGACTTTTTGGACAATTTTCAACGCTTGGCACAAATCCGGATCGGCCTGGGGGACGGCGTTCCGGTGCATGCCGATCCGGCCTATTGGCATCCCCAGGAAAGTCCGGCAAACATCGCCCGCCACATGATTGCCTCCCTAGCCGGCGTACCCATGCTTTCGATGGAGATGACAAGACTGGCTGAACACGAACAAAAGATTATCCGCCACTGGCTACAATTTTATCAACAGCACCTCGAAACATTCAAAAAGGGACACTGGAAAGTGCAATATCAGCAGTCTGCTGTCAGTTATGTTTCCGTTCAGACGGCCAACGAACGCATTATCATTCTCAATGACGAGAGACGCCTCAGCGAAGCCCTGAACGACAAAGCCGAAACCAATCATATTCTCAATCTTTCGCCAGCAACCCTGACCCTACCTCAATGCAGCGCCTGGGGGGCTGCAGGAGAAATAACGATGGATGGCAGCATTCCACTTGGCGGCAGGGGATGCCTCCGATAAAACAGAGGGAATCCCCTTTTGTATTGCTATCAGTCCGCGTCTTTTTTGCAGAAGAAGTTTTATAAGCAACTCATACAGTGCTTCATTATCATCCCTTGAAGGTCAAGACGACTTTGCCGATGTTTTCAGTACGGCGAAGAACCCTGTGAGCTGCATCGACCTCTTTGATCGGGAAAACAGCATGGATATTGGTGATGAGTTTGCGCGCCGTGAAGAGCGGCCACAACTCGCGTTGAAGTGCTTTGAGAATCTCGCTCTTTTCCTCTGATGTACGGCTACGCAGCGTGCTGCCAATCAGACGAATACGTTTGCGCCAGACGGTTTCGAGGTCAATCTCGGTCTTGCCGCCTGCCAGGGTCGCGATCATGATCCAGCGTCCGCCAAAGACCATGTTGGCAAAACATTCCCCCATCTGCTTGCCGCCAATACAGTCCAGCGCGACGGTCGGGGGATTTGCCGCGATGACCGGACAGACATCCTCTTTATGATAATCAATCACAAAATCCGCGCCGAGTTTGCGGACAAACGCCGCTTTTTCGGGAGAGCCGACGGTCGTGATGACTTTTGCGCCCATCGTTTTTGCGAACTGGATGGCGGCGAGACCGACACCACTGGCGCCCGCTTGCACATAGAAGACATCGCCAGGCTTCATGCCGCCCGCTTCTTTCACAAGGTTCAGATAGACCGTGCTCCAGACTTCCGGAAGCGTTGCTGCCTCAAGCATAGAAAGCTTTTCCGGAATCGGAATGACCATGCCGGACGGAACGCTCACCAGTTCGGAATAACCGCCACCGCCCAGCAGGGCACACACCTGGTCTCCCGGTTTGACATCGGCTTCTGCAGGAGCTTCCAGCACCTCGCCGGATACTTCCAGACCGCACCACTGCGGCCATCCCTCAGGGGACGAGTAGCAGCCGTCTTTTTGCATCAGATCGGCACGGTTGATCGCCGCCGCATAAACGCGAATCAGGACTTCGTCCGCTTTGCGGGCAGGATCAGGAAGCTCTGTCCAGGCAAAATTCCTTTGCTGGTCAAGAATCATTGCATGCATTGCTTTATCTCCATTTGGCATATCCGGATGCAGCCAGAACGACCTGCTGAACCAGATAATCATGTTCGTATGAATAAGGATTTGTGACTTCGCCCCGGATCATTCCCGCAAGTTCAAGCATTTGTTCACGATAACGGTCATGGCGGACACTGAACTCGATGGTATGGATTCCTGCATCGTATCCGCCTTTTGGTGTTGTCAGACGCATGGTTAGAGAGATTGGTACATCATCGAAGCGTTCCAACGGTGAAAGGTCGATCCAGCCGTTTGTTCCGGCAATCCGCATCCGGCGGCTTGCGACACACCCGCTCATGCGGCTGCAGGAACGCAAGACAAGGTTCGCATGAGGATATTCCAATACAGCAGTACAGTTATTATGGATCGAGTCTGGTAAATCCGCTGTGGACTGGAGAAACGGAACAACATTCCGCGGAGCCCCCATTGCAGCAACCACGAAATCGATCAGATGACAACCGAGATTAAACATAATTCCACCATGAAACTTGCCGAGATATTCCTGATAGGCGTCGCCTCCATAATTATGATTCATGTCCGCATCCATGGCAAACACCTCGCCAAGCCACTTTTCACGCAAAATTTTCAGGCAAAACTGAAAGGCGGGATTGCCGCGGAACATGTAGCCCATCTGAAAAGGAAGTTTTTTTGCTTTGCAGCCGTCCAGAAGCTTTTTGAACAAGGCCAAGTCTTCGCCACCAGGTTTATCCATGTGCATCGGCAGCTTATGCTCCATGCAGCGGAGCGCCGTCGGTACAAGGTCGCCGTTCGGCACTTCAACGGTAACGCACTGCAAGCCTGGGATTCGGTATAATTCTTCTTCGCTGACAAAGGGAAGCCCGTCGAAATTTTCCCGTGCAGAAGGGACTTTTGCTGCCGTCGAGGCGCTGTCATCAACCACCCCGACAATCTCAAATACATCGGGCATCTGTCGGAGCGTAGCTATTTTTCCAGCAGCGTGTTCGTGCGAAATACCAATCTGAGCGATTTTGATAGGGTTCATCAGATTCCTTTCTCTTCCAAATAGGCATCCATCGCCTGACTGACAGGCCAGACGCAATCTTTCGGACAGCGGGAGATTTCATGTTTAAGACCGTCATAAAGCGGTTTAAGATCACTCTGCAGCATTCCGCATGCACTCAGGATTTTTGCGTTGTTTATGACCCGCTTGAAAAGACGGTCATAGTCCAGCTGCCAGCGGGTGCCGGGAGTGTAAGGATCCGGGTTAAGAATGCGGATATAATCTTCTTTGTCGACCCAGAAAGCTTTCAGACCACAGATTTCCTTGTAATAGTCTGCAATTTCGCCCCATGTATGATGTTCCGCTGTCGAAACGGTATAGGTTTCGCCGAGGGCTTTTTCGTTGAAAAGGAGTTTTGCGATCAGTTTGGCGGAATCACCGCCCCAAGTCATGGTCGCCTGGACGTTTCGCGCCTGTTCCGGAAGAACAACCGTCTTCCCGTTGAAAGCCCGACCGACCGTATGGGGGGCTTCCAAAGTGACCAGCTGATAGCGCATCAGGGAATAGGTGATCGAAGGACGCAGGATCGTCCAGTGTTTTTTCGGAAGGTAATGCAGAACATTTTCGCCGCGCGCTTTATAAATGCAATAATCGTCCGAATTTCGCAGGAGCAAATCATCGGATGCATCAATCAGTCTTGGGGAGGTCTCGACGACAGGATGCTCTTTGTCATCGTAGATTCTGTAACTGGAAAGATAAATGTAATGATCCGTCTGATCCAGCATCAACGGCAGAAAATAAGGAAGCTGAGACGTCGGATAGATCATAAAATCAACGATCCCGTCATATTTTCCCTGCTTCAGCAGAGCATACAGGGCGGGGCGGTCATAAGCGTCCATTTTCAGAAATCGGACATTCGGATAAGCACTTTTCTCGTCATCCTTGGAGATTGCGTCGATCTGGTAGCCGGCTTCCGCGAGAAGCGGGACGAGATATTTCCCCATCGCTCCTGTTGCGCCGAGTACCAATACTTTTTTGTTGTTCATTCTTGGCTTCCTTTCTCTGAAAAAATCTGCTTAAAATCCCAGCAAATGTTTGCCTGTACCGTTTTAAATGCACTGATCTTTGGCTGTGCGTAAGAATATTGAGTGTGATATTGGTGGACGCCGAAGGTAATCGCCACACCGAGTTTAGTTCCCAGAAAACGCTGAATGGTGGCGAACTTACCTGAGCAGAGGTGAATAAATGGCGTTTTCAGTTCCCGGTGCAACCTCATAGTTGTCTGAACCGACTCTGCGAACTCCTCTTCTGTGTCCGCTTTTGCCACGAGCTTGACGACATCAGCACCGCGCTGTTCAAAACTTTTCAGCTGTGCGAGCACTTCATCTGAAGCCATCGCTCGCATTGGATGCGACGACATCAGCACCTGCGAACCGGTTTGATGAATCCGTTCAATCAGCCGGATTTGCTTTTCAATGGCGGACGAATTGTGGGTGCATTCGTCCGGAGATGGATCGAAGCAGTCGCCAACCACATCAATCATTCCTGCCCCCGCTTCGGCAGCGGCAAGCAAGATTTCCTGACGTTTGTTGTCCTCCGATCCAAGTTCCCATTTGTCGTTACGATAGAGAATAAACATAAATGGCAGATTAATTGCGTGAAGGATCTTTTCAAAAGATTCCCGGTTGCGAAATTCCGGTTTCATGTCGTACAGTTCAACCGCGATTGCATCGGCTCCGTCGGCTTCTCCACCTCTTGCTTCAGCAATGAATTCTGCCGGGGTTTGTGCAGTCAGCAGATGGGTGATCAATGTTCGCCCGGAATGCAAAGGAAAAAGTCTTTTCATTTTTCGATGTCCCTCCAGTCAAAAACGACGCCAAACGGTGGATTTTTGCTGAAGCCAATCTCATGATAAACGGCACCGGCATCTCGTGGGGAAACGACCTTTGTGATGAGCGGTTTGACCTGAATGCGTCCGGCATCAACAAATTTCAGAAAAGTATGGAAATCATCGAACTCAGTCCATTTCCCAGGTTGGGAATCGACTTTCGGGCGTGTTGCCGTATGGCAGCCGATAATCGTGATCCCACGTTTATGAATATATTTATAATAGTCAATTGTAGCATCGGAAACTCGGGTGCATCCCAGCAGGGTGATGCGCCCTTCCCATGCGATATATTCCAGCGCCTGTTGCAGCGCGGAAATATAGCCTGTCACCTCGACAACATTGTTGGGACCCTGTCCGCCCGTCACGGCTTTGACTTTTTCAATAAAATCAGTCTCGCGCGGATCGAACACATAATCGGCACCGAGTTTGAGCGCAAGGGCGCGGCGTTCCGCTGAAAAATCACAGGCGAGTACTGGATATGCGCCGGAAAGACGGGCAAATTGGATCGCAAATAATCCGAGAACGCCGAGTCCGGCGACCATTACGCTCTCACCAAGTTCAATTTTCAGCTTGCGGACGCCCAGCATCGGGAATGCGGTGATCTGTGTGAACGAAGCGTCAATAGATTCTACGCGATCCGGAATCATGACCATCTGGGTTTCCGGTCTGATAAAAACGGAGCAATGACCGCACCACTGGGGTATCACGCGATCGCCGACTTTGAGATTCTTTACTTCAGGTCCGATCGCTTCAACATGTCCAGAGGAGCTGTATCCTGGATAGATCGGGAAAAGGCTGTCTCCAGTGACATGCATCCCCTGATAAGCGTTTGCTGCAGTATTTGGCAGTGCATGATAATTAGCCAGTTCGGTTCCTGCGCTGATCGCGGAAAAATCAACTCGCACGCGCACCTGATTGCCGCTCAGAACGACGTCTTTTTCCTCTGTTTTGAAAACAGCGCGTTCTTTTGATTCAAAGACAATGCAAGAAAATTTCATTAGACCCCTTTCATTTTCTAGTTTCTGACATCAATATAACCTGATTTGAATGAATTTTGTATTCCCTCAGTCTCCTCTGAGAAATATGTTTCAAAACTGAGAAGGATTTTTTTTGGAGAGGGGAACATGAATGATCCTATTTTTTATTTGTCGCCAGATGCATTTCGGCCGTTTTCAGCCATTGTTGGGCAACATGGAGTTCATCCGGAGACAACTTTTCTCCCTGTCGCACTGCAGTCAGAAAGAAGGCGTTCGCCTTGTCGAGTTCACCCAGTTGCTTGTACAACAGTGCCTGTCGACAAAAAAATTCGGGAGTTAAGAGCGTATTTCCCAGGTTCGCATAGATATCCAGTGCTTCCTGCGTGCGTTCCAGTTCGGCCAGGATTTTCGCTTGGAGAAAGCGCCGGTCATTCAAGTAATCCCGATAATCGTTGCGGAAGGTTTTTTCCAGTGTCACCAAGGCTTCCTGAAATTCCCCATTTCCGTAACAAGCCTGCGCCAAGCCATACAAAATAAAAGGGTCGTTTCTGAAATTTCCTTGTAAACTGCTTTCAAAATATTGTTTTGCCTGTATGAAATTTTCGAGTTTCAGCCAGCACTGTCCCAATTCAGAGCGCACCGCGATGGTATCGGTCTCAGCGAGACTTGCTTCCAATTCCTGAATTCGCCGGCGCATTGCGCCAGTATCGCTGGCCGGACGGTGAAAGCGTATCGATGAGCTCTGACCTTTCATAACCACTGCGAAAAGATAGATCAGTGCTCCAAACGGAGGCAATAGAAAAAGAGCCAGATACCACCAGAAGTTCTGCCGGGTACGGATGGCATGAATCAGGCAGAACACGGTCAACAGCAAACCAAGCAAACCAAAACCGCCGGACAGTTTATAAAACAGAATACGAAGAAAATCCAAAAGAGAAGAGGAAGCCATCATGAGTTCTCCTGTTTTTGCTGATCCATTGGAGGATCAGGGTAATCAGAAATGTTACGGTCAGCAGGATACTGGACAGGGCATTGATCAGAGGCATGGAACCGCGTCGGATCATGCTGTAAATCTGAATCGGTAACGTCGTTGAACCTGGCTCCGCCACAAAAAACGAAATAACAAAATCATCAATGAAAAGGGTAAAGGCCAACAGCGCGCCGGCAACAATTCCAGGAAAAATAATCGGGAGCAGAATTTTTCGGGTTGTATACCAAGCTGTTGCCCACAGATAAAGCTAGGGCAGGATGAAATGGCGATAATGTAATATGTAACACATCGTTTTTCGAATGCCAAAACGCTTTTCCTGAAACCATAACATATTCTGTGTAATGGGTCAGTAATTTTACAGAGATTCAGTTCTCTGAAGTTCTATTGATGCCTACGTGAACTACTTCTGTGCTAATCATCTCGTACGAACACAAGAAAATCACACGCAACAGAATATTCGCGTGGGAAGATGGCAACGCAGGCCCTGCGTCGCCAACCTCAATCTGTACACAAAGCTCTATTGAAGCTTCACTTGCACAGTAAACGTTTGATGCTCATGCTAACGCCAGTCTCAATAACCGAGTTCGACATGCGAAACCGATGCCGGCGAAGACACCGGTGCTCCATATCCCGCAACATTTATTATCCGGGGGCGTTTAGACCCATCTGTATTTTTTCAGCTTGCGGACGATAGTTCACCCCGAGTTGGATCCTTGTGTTTAATCGTTCTTTTATAAAAAACTGACTCATTACTATCCTGGCAGTTTACATCCCTAATTGCAGGAGTGCGGGGGACGAGACGACGAGCAATTGTGTGTCAGAACGACAAGCAAACACCGCGAAAACAAAAAAAATGGACGCACGCGTGAACTAAAAAGAAACGGTGGAGGGGCGGGGGAAGGCGTCGATTAGCGGAGTCCTGCTTTTTCTGTTTTTTTAACCCAAAATCAAGAAAATCCACTTGCAAAAAACGAAAAATGAGATAAATTCTTATGTTGTCTTTTTATTTTTTTTTGGCAGATCTGCAGGGAAGTTGTCTAATCGTTTGCAGACCTGTCAATTTATTTGTCCTTATTAGCAATCTTGGAGGTATCATGAGTTGTGGTTGCGAAGAAAAAGAAAGTGCCTTGGAGAAATTAACCAGGCTGGAGCCGGAAAAAACAGCGCGATTAACAGCTTTCATTGATAAGCTTCCACTTGGAAATAATGTTGTTAGCAACCGGGCTCATTTGATTGTTACGTTGCATCAGGCTCAGAATATTTTCGGATATCTCCCCAATGAAATTCAACAGGTCATTGCGGATCGTCTCAAATTATCCCGTTCTGAAATCTATGGGGTAATCACCTTTTATTCTTATTTTACGGACAAACCCATTGGACGATTCAAAATCAGCATTTGCTGCGGAACAGCCTGTTTTGTTAAAGGAGCCAGCAAAATTGTCGAGCAATTTTGCCGTGAATTAAGCATTAAGGAAGGGGAGACGACTCCTGACGGGCGTTTTTTCCTTGGCATTCTCCGTTGCGTTGGCGCCTGTAGCCTTGCCCCGGTGGTTATGGTCAATGAGCGGATATACGGAAACGTAACACCGGAAATGGTCTCGAAAATTATTGCAGACTGCAAGGATTGAAAAGAAGGAAATGAAAGCCATGATGATTAAAACCCCTTCTGATTTAAATGCCATCCAGGCAAAAATCAATGCCGGCACGCCGGATAAAACTCAGATTCTCGTCTCTTTAGGCACCTGCGGCATTGCCGCCGGTGGCTCTCCTGTTGCTGCGGCTTTCCGCAAAAACATTACTGAACAAGGCTTGGACAATGAATACGAAGTCATTGATGTCGGCTGTATGGGGCTGTGCTTCTGCGAACCCAGCATTGAACTGAAAAATGCAGACGGCAAATCGATGATTTACGGGCATGTTACCTGCGAGCAGGTTCCTGCCATTCTGGCGGCCGGACTGGAAAAGTCTGCGGAAGGTGCCTCCCTAGTCAAACGTAGCTGGTATTATCCGGAAGACGAAGAAAACACGGAAAATGCGTTGCAGGCTCGTATTGCTCTGCGTAATACCGGTCGAATCAATCCCGAACACATCGAGGATTACCTCGCCCGGGATGGCTATCAGGCTCTGGCAAAAGTTCTGACCACGTTGAAGCCCGATGAAGTATCCCGCCAGTTGCTTGACGCTGGCCTGCGCGGGCGCGGCGGTGCGGGGTTCCCCACCGGTAAAAAGTGGCAATTTGCAGCGGCTCAGCCCAAGGGGCAAAAATACATCATCTGCAATGCAGATGAAGGAGACCCCGGTGCTTTCATGGATCGCGCGGTGCTGGAGGGCGATCCCCATTCAGTACTGGAAGCAATGGCCATTGGCGGCTATGCGATTGGGGCAGATACCGGACTGATTTATATTCGTGCGGAATATCCGCTGGCTATCAAGCGTCTGCAAATCGCCATCGATCAGGCAAGCGATGCCGGATTACTGGGTAACAACATTCTGGGCAGTGATTTCACTTTCCGCATTGAACTCAAGTATGGTGCTGGCGCTTTTGTCTGCGGTGAAGAGACCGCTTTGATCCATTCGATTGAAGGCAAACGCGGCGAACCGACTTTCAAACCCCCATTCCCAGCCGTCAAGGGACTCTGGGGCAAACCGACCATCGTAAACAACGTGGAAACGCTGGCTAATGTTGCGGCCATTTTCCGTAAAGGGGCGGCTTGGTTCAAAACCATCGGCACGGCTACTTCTCCTGGAACCAAGGTTTTTGCTTTGGCCGGCAAAATCAAAAATGTAGGGCTGGTTGAAGTCCCCATGGGCATCAAGCTTCGCGACATTATTTTCACACTGGGCGGAGGCATCTTTGCCGACCGCAAGTTCAAGGCGGTACAGACCGGCGGTCCCTCCGGCGGCTGCATTACAACCAAAGATCTGGATACCCCAATTGATTATGAATCTCTGAAAGCGCTGGGATCAATGATGGGATCCGGCGGAATGATCGTTATGGACGAAGATACCTGCATGGTCAACATTGCCCGTTTCTTCCTGGAATTCACCGTCGATGAATCCTGCGGAAAATGTACTCCATGCCGAATTGGAAACCGCCGACTCTACGAAATCCTAACCAAAATCTGCGAAGGCAAAGGAACCCCTGAAATGCTGACGCAGCTGCGGGAACTCGGGCAGGTCATTAAAGATACCGCACTCTGCGGACTGGGGCAGACCTCCCCGAACCCCGTGCTCTCCACCTTAAATAACTTTGCCGATGAATATGAAGCTCATATCTTTGAACACCGTTGCCCGGCAGGCGTCTGCACAGCTTTGCTCAATTACACGATTACTGAAAAATGCGTAGGTTGCGGCATGTGTGCGAAAAACTGTCCGGTCTCCTGCATCACTGGCTCGCCCAAGACCCGCCATCATATCGATCAGAGCAAATGCATCAAATGCGGCGCCTGCATGCAGCGCTGTAAATTTGGAGCGATTGAAAAGAAATAACTCCTGATCAGGAAGAAAAGATAGGCCGCGCGCAAGGACGTCGGCCTTGATAGTGAGCTTTTGAACTTAGCAAAAAAATCGGAGTCAGAAAAATGATAAACCTTAAGATAAATAATCATCCAGTGTCGGTCTCGGAAGGCTCGACCATTCTGGAAGCCGCGGAAACCTTAGGCCTGAAGATTCCCACCCTTTGTCATATCAAGTGGGACTGCTTTAAAATGGAACACCGTTGTGGTTCCTGCCGAGTTTGCGTTGTTGAAGTCACCGGGCGCCCGAATTTGGCTCCATCCTGCTGCACGCCGGTTACCGAAGGCATGGATGTGCATACCAACACCATCCGCGCCATTAAAGCCCGCCGCACAATGGTAGAACTCCTGCTCTCCAATCACCCGAAAGACTGCTTGACCTGCAGCAAAAATCAGGAATGCCGTTTGCAGGAACTTGCGCATGAATTCAATATTCATAAAGTCAAATATGAGGGTGCCCAATCTGAATTTCCGGTTGATGAAAATGGTGCTGCCATCCGTCGTGACATGAGTAAATGCATCATGTGCCGGCGTTGCGAGTTCGTCTGTAATGAGATCCAAACGGTAGGAGCACTTTCCGGTGTAAACCGCGGCTTCAATGCCACTGTCGCCCCAGAAAACTTTGCTCCATTGACTGATACAGTCTGCGTTTTTTGTGGGCAGTGTGTTCAGGCCTGTCCTGTTGGCGCGCTGACTGAAATTGGTTACAGAGATGAAGTTTGGAAGTATTTGAATGATTCCAAAAAGACAGTCATTGTACAGACAGCTCCTGCTGTCCGGGTAGCCATCGGCGAAGAATTTGGACTAAAACCCGGGGAAATCAGCACCGGCAAATTAGTCGCTGCTTTGCGCCGTCTTGGTTTTGCCAAAGTTTTTGATACGGACTGGTCAGCGGACTTGACGATTATGGAAGAAGGCACGGAATTTGTGGAACGCCTCAAAACAGGGAAAAACCTGCCCATTCTGACGAGTTGCTGCCCCGGTTGGGTGAATTTCTTTGAACAACAATTCCCCGATCTGTTGCACATGCCGTCCACAGCAAAATCACCTCAGCAGATGTTTGGTGCGATTGCCAAAAGTTATTATGCTGAAAAGCTTGGTATTGATCCCAGCGACATGATTGTCATTTCGATTATGCCCTGCTTGGCCAAGAAATATGAAGCTGCTCGTCCGGAATTCGCTAATGATGGCGTTCGGGATGTCGATTATGTTCTTTCAACTCGGGAACTGGCTGCGATGATTAAAGAAGCTGGCATCGTCTTCGATCGTCTCCCAGATGAAGAGTATGATAGCCCACTGGGCGAATCCACCGGTGCTGGTGTGATCTTCGGCGCTTCCGGTGGTGTTTTGGAAGCTGCCTTGCGTTCCGTCGCAGCCTGGTTAGAAGGGGAAGAAAAAAGTGCCATTGACTTTGTTGCCATTCGTGGTTTGGAGGGAGTTAAAGAAGCTACCGTGACCATCGCCGGTATGACATTGAAGGCTGCGGTTGTTTCTGGCTTAGGCAATGCTCGTAAATTGCTGGAAAGCATTCAGCGAGGAGAATCCGAGTATCAAGCCATTGAAATCATGGCCTGCCCCGGCGGCTGCCTCAATGGTGGCGGTCAACCCTACCATCATGGCGATACCAGCATTCTGGAAGCACGTAAAGATGCCATCTACCGCGCCGACAAAGGCTTGCCAATCCGCAAATCCCATCTGAATCCTTCGATTATCAAACTCTATGAGGAATACTTGGATAAACCCAACAGCGAAAAGGCGCACAAACTACTGCATACGCACTACTGCCCGAAAAAATAATTCTGGGGTAGCCTGAATAACAAAAGCCCTTCTGGTCTCTCCCGGAAGGGTTTTTTTGTTGCTAAAAAACACTGTACCTGTCCCCCTTTCAATTCCCATATTATCCTGGAGCATGACTTTCTACAAACGATTTTTTTTCTGACAAGTGATCAAGAAGGAGAACAACATGGATTATCGCTTTGAAAAGATTGGCGATGTAACAGCGGTAAACTCATCCCAAGTAGGAAAAACTCCGTTTGGGATTGGTTTTGAGAAATTGGATCGTGGGGTATTTGACCCTGAGAAGGCGTATGACAAAGTAGCCGCCATCGGCGTCAAGTGGATTCGTCTTCAATCTGGTTGGGCTCGTACAGAAAAGCAGGAAAACGTTTATGACTTTACTTGGCTGGACAGTATCGTGGACAATCTGCTTCAGCGTGGCCTGCTGCCTTGGATGTGTCTGTGCTACGGCAACGGGCTCTATGATGAAGAAGCCGCCAAATATTTCGGTGCAGTAGGCTGCCCTCCGGTCAAAACCGCCAAGCAAAAACAGGCGTGGCATAACTATGTGGCGGCAACAACACATCATTTTAAAAACCGAGTTACCTGGTTTGAGGTATGGAATGAACCCGATGGAGAATGGTGCTGGAAGAGCGGCGTCAATGGCACGGAATATGGGGAATTCGTCAAAGCGACCGCCGCTGCCATTCTGGAAGGCAACCCGAAAGCCAAAGTTATCGCAGGATCCTACTGCACGAATAAAATGGATTGGCTCGATGATATGCTCAGAACGGGGGCTGGAAAAGTAATGGATGCGCTTTCATATCATAGTTACTCGATCGATGAAGTCACTGGCGCAGGCAACCGGATCAATGCCATCCGGGCTCACTGTCATGCCTATAATCCTAACATCAAACTAATTCAGGGAGAAACCGGAGCACAATCGCGCCCAGACGGCGCAGGAGCTCTCAGCAAAGCCGCATGGACGCCCGAGAAACAGGCAAAATGTCTTGCCCGGCTGATGTTATCACATCTCTTTCAGGGAGTTGAATTCACCTCTTATTTTTCCTGTATGGATATGATTGAAGCCTTGAATGGACTTGTTGGCGACAAGAAGACCTATCTTGATTACGGTTATTTTGGTGTCCTTGGCGCCGACTTTGATGAAAATGGTGTCGCTACCGGAGTTTACAACCCCAAGCCTTCCTACCGTACTTTACAGGTGCTCACAGCCATTTTCCGTGAAGAATTCAACATCTGCGATCTCCCTGTTATCTTGATGCAGGAAAAATCCTCATTTTATATGTGTCAGGATGAATCAGAAGCCGGTCTGATCTACAAGAGTTTTCAAAAACCCAATGGGAGCTCTGCCTTTGTATACTGGAAACCAGCGAATCTTCTGACAACATCCTTTGAAGCAAGTATATCGCTGAAAGTGGCCAAACAAGCCGAAGAATATCGGCTGGTCAATTTGCTGGATGGCAATATCTACAAAATACCGGAAAAGATGCTGAACAAACTCAGTCCGGGCTGTGTTCAATTCAATAATCTGCCCTTGCGGGATTATCCCCTGCTGCTCACCTTTGGCGATTTTCTGGCAGAAAAGCAGTAGGGACAAGACGAAGCTCATCCTTTTCAAGGAATATTCTACTTTCAAGGCAACACACCGGGTTTTGAGAATCCCTATCGATGAAGATAAAAAACCTGAAGCGCCAAAGAACAACAAGTTGGTTTTCACAATCCCTTACTATTTTCTTCTCTTTCGCCAGATTCTTTTAAAGCTTTATTGAGTAATAGTTTCGGCCAGAATATGCTTTCCCAACGATAGCACATTCCAACATTCACTGCTCCTATATCTTCGATAGACGCCCTAAAACGATAAAGCGTATAGAGTTTTTCTC
>Ga0172378_10002346_pt1 | contig 17717 bp, 10 predicted proteins | sample GrowelOW332metaG_FD_119755 | JGI IMG/M metagenome (GOLD analysis project Ga0172378, IMG submission 119755) | Groundwater microbial communities from an aquifer near a municipal landfill in Southern Ontario, Canada - Pumphouse #3_1 metaG | ecosystem: Environmental > Aquatic > Deep subsurface >... | reverse complement strand
TTTACATTTTTGATGAACCTGCTACAAATGATTGGCGAAAGTCAGCTTGGAAAATGGAATTAGAACGAATTGCAGTTTCACAACCATATTTATTAACTGATACGGAATTAAAAGAAGTTACTAAATGGGTTAAAGCAGAGAAAACTAGCAAAATATTGCCTACTACTTATGATGGTACTATGAAACGTGTAGCTAAGAATGCTATAAAGGAGATGGACTATTATGGAAACAACTGATTTTAAAGAATTTTGTGATACATTTAATGTAGTTTCTAATGCTATGTCTATGAGAAATTTAGTTAGATGGAATGGCTGTGATTTAAGAGAAAAGGAAAATTTAGCTGAACATACTCATTTAGTAGTTGCTTGTGTTATAGATATAGCTGAAATGTTACGAAAAAACTATTTAATAAACATAAGCGACAATGATGAATTTCAAGCAATGAAACTTGCTATGTATCACGATAGTGTTGAAATGTTAAGAGGTGACATATTATCAACTACTAAGTCAATTATACCTGGAGTAAAAGAATACACGGATAATGAAGAAGGCGAATTTATGGCAATGAGATTTAAAACTGAATTAACGGATACTGCTAAAAGTTTGTTATATCTTTCAGATTTAAAAGCTTGTTATAAATTTTTGGAACGTGAGTTACGTTATCCATCCAATGATTATGGAAAAAAGGTATACGTAGATTGCTTAAAAAAGTATAACGATGCTTTGACTGAATTCTTGTTAAAACATAATATTCTTCCTAATGAACACGAACTTTTTGGAAAACGTGAAACATTTGTTAAAGGTTATGCTGATGATGCAGGAGTTGATATTGTATTGGACAAAGATGTTACATTCTTACCGCAGTCAACTACAGTTTTTGAATTAGATGTGACCATAACACCTAGTATTGGTGAAATGGCATTCTTATGTGCAAGAACGTCTGCAGCAGTTAAAGGATTATCCGTAGCAGTATGTCCTATTGACCCTAACTACACAGGTAATTGTAGTGCAATAGTTCATAATGTAAGCAATCAAATAATTGAGTATAAAGCTGGAGAGTCATTTTGTCAATACGTTATGATAAAGATGATACCTCAAAACGTAGACTATGTTAAGAAACAAGGAAAACGTTCTACATCAAAATTCGGAGGAACTGATGTATGTTAATATTAGTTGAAGGTGTTGATGGTTCAGGTAAAACTACATTATGTAAACGTTTAATTGACGACTTAAAATTGGAACAAGTTGTAGTTGACAGAACTTCAAAAGATTACAACGAACAATGGGAAAACTTACTTAAACGTTCAGAAAATAGTAACTTAATATGTGACAGAGCCGTTCTTACCGAGTTAGTTTACAGAGTTAAGTTAGGTGGAGATACGAATATGAAATTAAGTACTGTTGAAAAAGTATTATCAAATAAACATACAATTAACATATTTTGTCGCACAGAAACTGAGTTTAAAGATGCTATGACTAGAGGCGAAGATAATATAACTGACGAAGATACGTCTACATCATTGTCGTATATGTACTTAATTATGCTTGCTATATATGTTAAATTTTCAAACATAAGCGTAGTACAATATAATTGGCAAGAAAATACTTATGAAAGCTTAATTAGATTTATTAAAAAAGACGGAGGTATAATTATGACATAACTTATGTAAATTATATCTAAAATTTTAAAGGAGGAATAAATGGAATATGACGATTTTGTTACGCACTGCATAGACTTGTATATGGGCAAACCAAAATCTGCAAAAACAACTATTGCAGGTACTTATCCTAAACCTATGTTGTACGTATCAATAGGAAACGATGGCGGAGGAAGAGTATTATCTAAGTACGGAAATGATGAAATAAAAGTTAAAAACCTACGAAATGATTTTCCTGTAAATGGAAAAATAGCTAAAACTTCTATTGAAAAACTAGCATCATTATTAGCTGATTTACGTAAACCGGATGCAGACAAGTTTAAAACAATAGTAATAGATACTATTGGTGCTATGCAAGATGATTACAAATCATACATGGAGTTTCAGAAAAATGGAAAATCAATAAGTCAACAGGAATGGGGCGACGTTTCAAAAATGATGCTTAGTATTAAAGACAATATGAAACGTTTTAGCGAAGAACAAAAAGTTACTATTGTATGGTTAACACACACTAATGAACTAGAAACGTATGAAACTAGTGGTTTAGCAAAAGAGATACGTATTGTTCCAGATTTAACTATTAAAACTGGAGTAAAGTATATGAAGGATGCATCAAACATATTTTACTGTTGTAGAAAAAGTGTACTGGAGCCTGACGGAAGTAAACAAGTTAAATTTTTAACTTATATAGGTCCACATCCTTTAATGGATACAGGTACAAGAGATATGTCACTTGAAGTAGGTGATTTTGTTGAAAACTTTACTTATGATAAATGGCAAGAGTTAATTAAAGCCGGAAAATTAACTAAAGCCAACGTTATTGATTTGTCAGAAGGCGAAAATAAAGCAGACTCAAATGAGTTAAAGGAGTAATATATGATAGAGAAATTTAGTGATTATGAGGGACAGGAATTCTTAAATAAAGAAGGAACCTTCGTATTTGAAATAACAGCTTGTGAAATAAAAGCTAGTGCTTCTGGAAACGTTATGGCAGTTTTTGATGCAAAATCAGAAGCTGGAAAAACTACTATGTATCACAGTTTAAATCCTAAAGCAAGATGGTCATACAATAATTTGATTAAGGCATGTTTGAACTTAACTACTAAGGAACAAATTTATAAGTTTGAATGTGATTACGAAACTATCGGCCAGAGTTTAATAGGTAAAAAGTTTAAAGGTACCGTTGAATGTCAAGAATACGAGAAAGATATAAAAGTACTTGCAGATGACGGAACATACATTGATGACAAAGAAACTAAACAAAGTTACAAAATAATATCATACGAACCTGCGTAATAATATAACACACATCGCTGAGTAACATCAGCGATTTGTATGGAAGTGAGTCGGTCAATGTCCGATGAATTCCACTAATAAATTAAAGGAGTATGTATATGTCATTGACAGAACGTGAATGCAAAATTCAAAGTAGAACTATGCAAAATATACGAATACAAGGTGGTTATGTATATAAAAATGCACAAGGTATGTTTACTGAACCTGGACGACCGGACGTAACTAGTTGTATACCAGTAACAGTTAAACGGTTATTAGAATTATACGGAGAAGATGCTATAGTAGGTTTATTTGTAGGGATAGAAATTAAACGAGATGGACAACTATCAAACGTATCAAGAGCACAAAGTATAGTTGGAAATAAAATACGTTCAGCAGGTGGTATTTGGATAGCTGTTGATAATTCGGATGTAGTGGATGCTTTAATTGCTCGTTTAACAGGAGATGTAAAATGACGTATGAGGAGTATTTATTAAATAAAAGGCCGTATCAAGAAGACGGAGAAATATTGTTAATGACGGAAAAGCACGCTTGCTTGTTTTATAAGCCAGGAAAAGGAAAAACTTATCCTGCGATAACTGCAATGAGAAACGTAGCAATGAATGGAAAGGTTTTAATATTGTCCACTGCTAATGCAATTAACAATATGTGGAATTCAGAAATAGTGCCACAAAATATATTGCCTAAAGATACTGTTTTAATGACTATAAACTCTGCTATATTGGAACCTTACAAAAGTAAACTTATGAAAATTAAGTGGGACGTTATACTTGTAGATGAATGTCACAAAATAAAATCTCATAATAGCAAAATAAGTAAATTGGTTCATATGCTTACTAAAAAATGTGAATATGCGTGGGGTTTAACCGGTACACCTATAGGGAATTCGGATGTAGATATTTATTGTCAGTTTCATAATTTAAACGTTTCAGAATGGGGTAATATACCATACACAACATTTATAGATACTACTTGTGATACCGAAAAGTCTTATTACGGTGGCAATCAAATTCTTAAAGTTATAGGGATAACTAAAAAATATAGAGCTGGATGGGAAAGAAACATATCTATGTATAGTCAACGTGTAGATTATGATGATGACGATAATATGCCATTGTTAACAGAAAATCCAGAAGTAATATTACCATACGAACCTAGCAAGGAATATAACGATGCATTGCAAGGAATAATATCCATAGAAGACTATGAAAGTACTGTAATTAAACTAGCAGCAATTCAAAAAGCTCATCAAGCAGTAAATGGATTTTTATATTATACTGATGAAAAAACTTTAAAACGAAACGTGTATAGATTTGAACATAACATTAAAATAGATTGGTTACTTAAAAACTTAACGAACGAACCTACAGTAATAGTATATAGACATGTTGAAGATATGGAATATATACAGACGTATTTTAAAAATTGTACAGAAAGCATAGATGACTTTAAATTAGGAACTAACAATATATTACTATTACAATGTTCTCAATGTGAGTCATTTAACTTACAAATGTGTAATAAAATGATTTTTTATACTATTGATTATTCATACATAAAGTATATTCAAATGGTTCACAGAATATGGAGAACTGGTCAAGATATGGACGTTGATATAAAAGTTCTATTGTTTAAAGATACTATTGAAGAAGATATTTGGAATAAAGTTAAAAATAAAAAGAGGATGTCGGATTTATTTATGAATTTAAAAAGGAGTATTTTTAATGGATGATAATTTAGCAAGACTTAACAGAATTTATCCTAACTCCGGATATGTTAAAATAGCTAAGTATGACGAGTCTCAATGGAAGGACAGAGAATACGATAGCAAGTTTGACTCAAAAGTTTCAATAAACAGATGGAAAACTAATCCGCTGTCGTATGATGAAGCTCAATCCGCAGTATCAGAAGGTTACAGAGTAGGATGGATTGTTCCTAAAGGAATGTGTATAATAGATATTGATAACAAAGACGATAAACGTTCACAACAATATATAGTACGTCTCTTAAATAAATTTGAAGTTAAGTATTCATATAATTATACTTTTCACGGAATGCATATACTGTTTCAAGATAGTACTCAACAAATTCCTAGCAATGCAGTAAATAAATGTGGATTAAACTTAACTGTTGATAGTAGAGCTAATGGAACAGGTTATGTAGTATTACCATGCAATGACCCGCATAGAAGTTGGGGTGATTGGAATGATTATGTTGAGGAAGTACCATACTTCTTAAAACCATTATTGCACGATAACACACCTACGTTTATAGGTATGACTGACGGTGATGGACGAAATAACTCATTGTTTAAATGGCGTTCACAACTTGAAAGAAGCCACAAATTGTCGGCAGAAGAGATAGAAAAATGTATACGAATAATAAATGAAAACTTATTTGAAACGGCTATGCCTAATAACGAGTTATTTAAAACTGTTTTAAAGCAAAGAGATAAAGTTAAAAAACAAGCTCAGTTAGACACAGAAAACTTGCTTAATAAAATTGCAGACGATATAGTTAGTCAATATGACATTATAAGTTTTGGTGATAATTTTTATAAGTTTAATGGTTCATATTATAAACCTGCAAAAACAATGGACATAGAACGTTTAATACATTTTGAAATATCTAAAAATTTAAACTCAACATGCAGACAAGAAATACTTAAATTTTTACGTTTAAAAACTCAAGTTGATTTGGAAGATTTTGACAAAGATTGGCATAAAATAGCAACTAAAGGTGGTATATTAAATTTAGTAAATGGAGATATAACATTGCCTACTAAAGCAGATATAAATACTATATTTATTCCTTATGAGTATAGCAAAAATGTAGAATATTCACCTAGGATTGACGAGTTTATGAAAGAAATAACTAACGGTGACAATATAAAGATGCAGTTCTTGTATCAAATAGCAGGTTACTCATTACTTAAAAAGAATATGTTTGAAAAGTTCTTCATATTTAAAGGCGAAGGTGGCACTGGTAAGTCAACGTTTATGAATTTAATTCACAAAATGGTAGGAGGAGATACAAACACATCACACGTAAGTTTGTCAGATTTTGATAAAGACTACTATATAGCTAGTACATTATCAAAATTGTTAAATATAGATGACGATGTAGTAGATGGAAAAGCATTGGAAAACACGGGTAGGTTTAAGTCAATAATATCCGGTAACATAATATCAGTACGACAAATATATCAAGCAGTAATATCATTTGTTCCTTATGTAACTTGTATGTTTTCTTGTAACAGATTACCTAAAATAATGGATAAAACATCTGGACTATATAGACGAATGGTTTTAATTGAACTAAATAACAAAGTATTAAAACCTGACCCTTTGTTTATGAATAGAGTTACTGACAAAGATATGGAATACTTCTTATTTAAAGCAGTTGAAGGGATAAAAATAGCTATTGAGGAAGGCAGATTTAAAATATCACAAAGTGAAACTGAATTACTTGATTTGTTTAAACGAAGACAAAGTTCACTTAACGAATGGATATATGAAAATGATTTACGTATAGCTGATTTACACGACAAAAAATGTATGACTTTGTATAACATATTTATACAATGGTGCGATGAAAATAAGTATACTAAACAAATGACTGCTTTTACTTTTAAGGAAGAGATTTGTGCTATTTATGATTTGGATATAGAATTTGAAAAACAAGAGGATAGAAAAACATATCAGAAATTTGTAAAGCACGGCAAATTTGACCCTGAGTATAAACCGTTTTAAAGGAGACGTTATGAAATTAAGATTTTTTGACTTTGAGGTACTACCTAATTGGTGGTTATGTGTGTTTGGTGACTATCCTGACGACGGTATAGTTACTGAAAAAATGAAAGAAAATATGGTGTATGTAACTAGCGATGATTATGACGCTAGAGGTAAACTAATTAGTTTGCTTACGGAAGATAACATAGTATTAGTAGGTTATAATATAAAGCGATACGACTTAATTATTGCTAATGCAATATATCAAGGTTTTTCTGCAAATTTAGTTAAAATAGTAAGTGACTTAATAATAAATCCAGGCAATATGTTTTTAAGTAAGGAACATACTATGATGTATCCATTTGCTAAGAAACGATTTAATGGTTCAGTATACCAAGACTTAATGGACGATAATGATGGTTCGTTAAAAGAGAAAGAGGCTATACTTGGACTTGACATTCGTGAAAGCGATGTATCATTTGAAAAGGAAGATTTGACTGAGCATGATAAAGCTGAACTAATATATTATTGTAAACACGATGTTTATGCAACAGCTTATTTTCATTCAGTAGTAACTAAAGGATATGTATCAAATAAACTTATTATAGGTAAAAAATTTGGAATACCTGAAAATGAATGTTATATGTGCACAAATGCAAAATTGGTAGGAAAAGCTTTAGGAGCTAAAAAATGTTCGTTTAAAGAAACTGGAGAAGATAACATAAATATTGTACCTAAAGTAAAAAATTATATTTACGACAATTTACCTAATGACATAGTTGAACGAGTTAGAACTTCAACATCATCATTTAACGTCACTATGTTTGATAACAAAGTATCGTTTGGTAATGGAGGACTTCATAGTGTTATATCAAACGATTGCTATGTTGCTTCAAACGACGAGTGGGTTTTAAGGAATGTAGATGCAGCATCGTATTATCCGTCTATGTTAATACAATTTGCATTATTAAGTAGATGTGTAAAAAATCCTGACGTATTTAAAGATATATTTGACGAACGTATAATGCTAAAACATAAACCTAACAAAACACAGGATGAAGAGGACTCTCAGTTAGCAAACAAATTAGTATTGAATACTACATTCGGTGCATCAGGAAATAAATACTTAGAATTATATGACCCGTTTATGTGTACGTCTACCTGTAGAATGGGTCAATTATTTTTAGCAGCCTTAGCAAATAAAGCATATAAAACTATACCTGGATTAAAAGTAATACAGTCTAACACAGATGGGATACTTATGGAATTACGACGTAATGATGTACCTTTACTAGAAAAGTTAATGGAAGAATGGTCAACTATATCAGGAATAAATATGGAAACTGACAAAGTTGATAAGATATGGCAAAGAGATGTTAACAACTATTTATTAGTTATGGAAAATGGAAAAGTAAAACGAAAAGGTTTATGGTTAATGGATACTTGGACTAAACCTGGTTACTTCTTAATAAGTCCGTTGACTGCATATGTATGTAAAAGAGCAGCAATAAATTGGTTAGTTAGTCGTAAAGATATTGTTGAAAGTATAGTTGAAAATACTAACTTACAAGACTTTGCTATTACTTGTAAAAAAGGTCCTACTTTTAACAGAGTAGTACAAAGAATGAATGATGGAACAGAAGTTCAGTTATATAAATGTAACAGAGTTATAGCAAGTAAAAATAATTCACTTGGCCAAATATACAAAATTAAAAAATACAAAGGACAAGAGTCATATCATAAAATGCCAAGTATACCAGACAATTGTAGACTTATAAACAAGGCATTAGATAGTTATGATTTTAAAGAAGTTAAAAAAGATTTAGACTATATGTGGTATATACAATCAGCTTGTGAGTTGTTAGATATTGACTGGTTACCTATAGGAGTTGCCGCAAATAACACAGATTTATCTAAATTCAAATATGATGATTAAAATCAATTATAATTGATTTTAATATATAATAGAATGATTTAATTCAATATATTATATAATCATATATCAATCAAAATATTATATATTAAAATATATTAAAAGGAGATTAAAAATGTTAATAATGACAGATACGTTTATACCGTATGATTTTAACTGTAAAGAAAAATGTCTACAATACGTTGTGGAAAGATGTCATAATATACGACATTCCTTACGTCTTGTAGACATGGATGATGAACATATTAGAGTGAGATGCCCTATTGTAGGCGATTACTTAAATATAATAGGAAGTGAAGAGGATTTAAAGTGGTTACATAATATGTTAATAGAACAAAGTTGGTATAGAACTGACTAGTTCATAAAACCATTATACGAACCACTAGACTTGTACACGTTTGCCATCCCTAACTTTCTAAGTATTGACATAGTACTTTCATCAGTATAATATTTGCCTCCATTGGAGGTCCATATATAAACTTTAGCATAATTAGAGTTGTTGGACATAATTCGTTCAATAACTCTTTTCTTTTGCTCGTCAGTCATCTGAGAGTATCTAAGGTCATAATACTTGCCATCAGCTGCTTGGACATTGTATTTAATTTTATTTGATGTTAATATTGATAAGTCTTGTTTATTTTTATTACCATACCAAATGTTTATTTTCTCAACATCACTATCCGACAACTGTCCTATATCGCTATATTTTCCTGTTAACATACCTTTGTTAATTCCTAATGACATAGCTTCTTTTTCTACATCTGAATACAATTTAGTTGCTATTCCTATAGGTGACAATGTAGATACCCATTTATCAAGTACGGCAGTAAATGTGTTACCTAACGTTTCACCAGTATACGGATTTATTTTGCTAGGGAAAGCATATGCTACACCAGGTATTGATTGAGCTGCTAATCGCTCTAATTGTCCTACTATGCCAGATGAATAATCAACTTCATGCCAGTATGTTAATCTAGTAACCATTTTAACTATATTTGGTACTAACATGGATGGAGTGCTTATAGTTTGTCTAATGAGCCAGTCTCCAGGGCTAGTACTAAAACTAAACGTATTGTACATATCTTCAAGTATACTTTGCATAAGGAATTGGTCTGCTAATGCTTTAAATGACTTTTCAAAATTGCCAGTAGATTGCATAGTGTTCGTTACAGCTATGCCCATAAATATACCTTGTACTCCAAACAATTTGCTTATATCAACTTTAACGTCGGCTACTTGTAAATATATTTTACCGTCATCTTCGTCTATTGCAGCAATACCTGCAGATGCAAGAATTATGCCTAATGTGAAACCTACTGTACCTAATACACCTTTACCAAATGAACGTCTAACTAAGTATTCAGCAAACCTGCTGCTAGGAACTTTGTCACCTATCTGACGTTGCCTTTCTATTTTCTCGATGCCTTTTTCAAGTTTAGCAAAATCAACAATTGACTTTACCAAACCTATAGGCGTATATTTAATTCCTTCCAAGAACCAGTTCCAACTAGCTACAGCAAAAGGTAATACTTGTTTATACAAAAATAATGCGCCTTCACCTGCTCTATGTTTAATTGCATCTTCTACTTTGTTAAAGAAATTTGGTCTATGCATAAATTCATATGACGCAAGAGTATATGCTTCAACTAATAATTCCATTGATTTTTTATTTAAACCTTCACTCGTATTAAAGTTACTTTCAGTCATCATTTTTCCAAGTATAACTTTAGCACGTTTGTTTATCCACAAATCATCGGACATCATTTTAAATACTATTTTACCGTACCAATCTGCAGCTTTTCCTAATTTACTATTTTCATTTGATGAGAATTGATGTTGACTTATAGTGTTATTTATAATACTTCTAGCAATGTTATCAACTATTATATTGCTAGTGTTTTTATTTTCAATACCTCTAACGTCAAATTTACTAAGTCCATCTTGTATTATATTAAATAGACCAGACTGTATAAATTCTTTATCTATAAATGCTTTATATTTATCTAATGTTTTAGTTCCTTGCAATTTATATTGAAATGATTTTGCAATTTTATACTTTTTATTAGGAAGTAATTTACCTATAACATCCGATATTGAATTCCCTATCATTACAAACGTGTTTGATGTCCAGTTACGAATCATTGTTCCTACTGAACTTAACATTGATACACGTTGGAATTTCCATAATTTTCCGAAGAATGACTTGTTCATATCTCTATGCTGAGCAAGAGCATTCTTTTCTATTTCAGCTGATATTTCTTTTATATCTTTTGCGTTGCCCATATCAACAGCTTGAGCTAATCTGTCTAAATCAAACTCTGAAAGTTCTATTTCTGTGCTTCTAGCTAGCTGTTGTATTATTTTTTTAGTAGGGTTAACATATTGTAATACTGAACGCCATACTGCTAAACCTACTGCGTTTCCTTCAACTTCTGCTTGTAAAGTATCCTCTATGTTTTTGTACTGTGCAGCAGTTAATACGTATGTACCTTTTACACCTATTGATTTTGAAGCATTCAATATATATGCAAGTATGTATTTTTTAAATGACTCAAAACGTATTATATCATTTTTAGTTGACGTAAACTCAGGAATAGCACTAGTGAAGTATATTATTATATCATCAACTTCCTGTTGATTTAGTCTAGACAATTTACTTGCATTTAATTCAAGAAATTTAGTAAAGTTCATTTTCATAGATGTATCACCATCTTTTGTAACGTACTTTACATCGCTATGTCTAAATTCATCAAATGACGTATTAAGTATTTCTTTTAATGATGGAGGAATTTTTGTAGCAGAACTCATAGAAAACTCAGTCTCGTTAGTTAATGATACTTTTACAGTTCTAATTGATTTATCAAAACGTTTTGAACGTTCTATTTCTAGCTTACGTTTAGCTTTATCCAATTGTTCACGCATTTTTTTATTGGCAACACTCTCGTAAGATTTATCGTATATATTTTGACGTATTTGTTTAAGTTTAGTTTCAAGTTCTATAAGCTCGTCTTTTGACTTTTCAACATACAATTCTCGTTTTAAAGTCATATCATTATTAAACAATTTTTTATCTTCATCCGAGAACTTTTTAAATTCTGAACGAGATACTATATTACTTATTCGTCTACCTATTGCTTTTACGTTATCAATAACATTAACTCTAGGTCGTATTAACGATGACTTAAAATCTGAAACAGTTTTTTCACTTAATTTATTTCCTTTACTTTCAGCGACTAACGTTTTTATATACGCACTTTCTAGTTGTTCAGATGACATTGACTCTACAAAGCTCATTAAACGTTCTTCCGACAAATTAGTATTTTTAGCGTTACGCTTCAATATTCCAAATACTGCAAGTTCCATCTCTTGAGTAGTAGCTGTTTCAGTAAGTTCGTTTAGTTCCTCAGCATCTTCTTTGTCAACAAGTAAATCGTATGGATTTTTACCAAATTCAGTTTCATCAACATATTGTTCTTCCGTTACTACTTCGTCGTTACTTTTTATAGAAGTATTACTTTCTCTAAGTTTGCCTGCTTTCTTCCAACCTAAACCTTCTGCCAATCTAGCTATATTAGCAACGTTTGCAGCAGAAGATATTGTTCCTGCAAATTTGTTCATAGCAGATATTCTCATAGTTGACTCGTCTACGATAATGTCTTCACCGTTAAAAGTATTATATTTCTTAACGTATTTGTTATACATAGATTTTAAATCAGGTGAATTTTTTATTACTTCAGCAATTTGTATCATTTTATCGCTAGTTATAACTTGATTTATTGCGTCGTCCATATTTACGGAACTTAATACTTTACGTATAGCAAAATATTTAGCAGCTTCTTGTTCAGTAAATTGTTTTAATTTCTTAAATGTAGTTAAATATTTATTGTTCCAAAACGATTTGTTAAACAAGTTGAAAGTATATGCGTTAATATCCGATGCATTTCTAAACCAATCATACGCTTTCTGTTTAGTTAACGTACCTAATTTCTCTCCACCAATCATTGCCCATAATTCAGGTTCTAGTTGGTATTCGTCTGCGTTTATTACAAAATTTTGTAAGTCTGCATCTATTTGTTTTTTAACAAAGTATTTGAGATTAGTATCTCCAGCTCTAGTTATAGTTATTTTTCTCATAGTCTTTGTTTTAACATCTTCTTTTGCAAATTCACTAGGAATAACTGATTTTTCTAATGACATTTTAGATTGATTTGCAGCAACTTCATCTAATATATACTTACTGCCCCAAGGAAGCACAATAGATGTTATACCATTGGCATTACCGTTTACTACAGTAGGGTATAAATCTATACCATCCAAACGTTCAATACCATTTGCCTGCATTTCATTACTAGTATTATAAACATACTGAGCTGCAATATTTAACTCTTGTTGAAAGTTAAGGTTCTTATCAAATATGTCAGGAACATGTTTTTTAATATCGGATACTAATCTCTTTTTAGTAGCAATACTTATATTATTATTTAGTATAAGACTAGTATTAAAACCTAAGTTAAATTTATTTTGTGTTTGTATAACGTGTTGAAATTCGTGTAAAAATGCAAATCTTGAAAAGTCAGCATTACTTTTAACATCTGACTCACTTAAATAAATTGTATTCTCATCATTACTGTAATAGTTTTCATTTTTGCTAAGTTTAACTTTAGCATCAACTGCTCTGCCAGACAAAAATATCGGTTTAACAATTCTTGATACTGGTAATACTTCGCCGTATTTAAGCAATGATGCAATATTTACTTTATCATCAATTAAAACATCTTTCATAGGAGAAACGTCAACAAATATAATTCTTCCGTCATCCATTATAGATAAACTTTTAGTTTTTGTTTTATCTATAAAGTACTTTCTTAAATAAAAGTAAATTGATTGCGGATTTATGTTACCATATTCTTCCTGAATTTTTCTTTTACTATCCAAACTCAATAACGACGTATCATATATTACATTGCTTATATTTATTTTTCCTTTTACTACGTTACTTATGTCTTTTGACAATATTCCGTAAAATGACTCCGGAACAGATATTGACAACGTAGTAAAAGTTCTAGTTTGTAAGTCTTGTGTTTTGTCATTATACATTTTGTTTTCAATAGATTTATATTTAGTATATGTTTTATCTGTAGTTTGTTTTATTTCTGAAACATCTACTTTTCCTTTATCATAAGTAAAAGTATACATATTTCCAGTAAATTGTTCAAAAGTTTGTTTGTAATACAACATCTTGTTATTGTCATTATAATCGCCAAATAGTTCTTGTATTGCAGCTACATCCTCTTTGCTAGGTTTAGATTGTTCCATAGTGTCAATAGTTAAACCTTGTTCCTTTAAAAATTGATTAAACGTAGCATTAGGAACGGAGTTTGACTGTAAATATACTTTGTCATTATACTCTGATAAAAACAAATCAGAATAGTAATTTTCAATTGTTGACATAGCATCAGTTCTAGCCCTAGTATTTTTAGAACGTATGTTATTATACAATATTGTTTTTACTCTTTTATCTGTAGGTATAGAATTTATTTTAGCTTCTAATGAAATTATATCCTGATTGGATAATTTCTCACCTTTAACTACTCTGTTTCGTAAATCTTTTGACCAACGTTTTTCAATTATTGCTTGTTTCTGTTTATTTGTTAATACCGTTATATTTTGAATATCTGCATATTGTTGATTTATTAAATAATTAAACAACGGTATTTTTATATTTTTAGAAACATCTGAAACAACTTTTTTATAAATATCATTTTCTAAATTTTTGGACAGAACGGTAGTAGCTATATTGTCTAGCATACTTATAACTGACAACATTTCTTTGTTTGCTGAATGAAGCGCAATATTGTAAAACGTATCATTAAAGAATAAATTGTATACTACTTCATCATCATCAACATTTGACAAATTAGTAGTTTTTAAATAAACTTCTTTAAGCTTACTTACTACAGTTTGCATAGATTTCTCCGAAACAAATGATTGTACTAACTTTTGTTCTGCTATGTTTTTAAACATTATGTCGGAGTTTCCATTCTTTACAAATTCTAACGGTGTAAATAGAACGCCGTTTGTGACGTATTGTTTTGAACCACCGTTTGTAACTACTACAGCAGATATATTTTTTGAACCATTTAATATATCATTTATTTTACTAGCAGTTTTCTTGTCTATTTTGTTATCATCGTATACGTTATCCGTCTTATTTATTACAGTTGTTATATCTGTAACACCGTCTTTTTGTAAATTGTCAACTGTTTTATTTATTTCTTTTTTAACAGCATCAATATGAAGTTTGTTTAATTCGTCAAATACTTTGTTTGCAATATTTTGACGCAAATTTACTTGTGTTTGACTTTTTCCAGTTATTCCATACATTTTACTTAACATTTCAGCGGCAGCGGAAAATCTCTGTTCACCAAGTTCGCCATATACTGATGCTAATGTTCTATAAGTTGCATATGCTTGACCTAATGATTGCATTCTTTGTTCATCACTAAGTGATTTGTCTTTAACTGATGTTTCAACAGATGCGATAAATGATTGTAACTCTCCTTTATATGCCCAACTTGATAGTTTATTTATTTTTTTAGTTCCAGTATTAAGTCTTTTAGTAGTTACAACATCTATGACATTTATACCTACAGTAGAAATTCCACCTATTATAAATGCATCCATCATAGTTTGGAAGTTCCAATTAGATATTTGACCGAAGTTTTGGTCCGACATAGCAAAATAGCTGTCAACTAAATAGTTTGAGAATTGCTGTAAAGTTTCTTCTAAGCCTTCTTTTGCAAAATCAGACGCAAATCGTTTAGCTGATTTTACAAGGAGGTTACTTCCAGTTACTGATTTTAAAGATTTACCAAACACTAAGCTATCTAATGATGAAGGACCAAACATTTTATTCATTTGCCTCATTATAAGAAATTCAGCAGTTGACTTCATAGCTGCATCCATAATCAACTGATAAGTAGGTGTAGTTGCAAAAGACGGGTCACTTGCTAACTGAACCATATTATCAGAACCTAAGCCAACAAAGTATATAGTTTGTGCAGCTTTACCTGCTTTACTAAATGCGGAACTTGCTTTACCTGCAACTTTACCTGTTATTCCTACTACGCCCATTGATGGTAACATTAAACCTATTGAATAAGCAGATTGACCTGCTATTTTTCCAAAGTTAGTAAAGTTACCATTTACATCCCTCATATACGTGTATTGTCGTTCCCACTCTTGCAATGATTTACTAAAATTAGAACTGTTAAATATTCGCCAATCAGCACTTCCGTTTTCACCAGTGTTAAATGCATTACGAAAACCTTCTTCAAAATCTTTGCCTTGAACTAAGTTACTAAAGCCGTCATAAATTCCTTCCATTAAACTTAAAGTATCATCTCCAAAAGTAGCAACTCCACTTAATACTTCACCTGCAATAGCACCTAATGTATTCATAGTTTTTGGAAACCAATTCATACTGTCTTTTCGTTCTTTTTCATCTTTTAATGTTTTCCTTGCTATTGCGGCATTTACTTTATCTTCCAACATATAGTTAATATAATCATAATCAGACATATTAAACTTTTTAGTTTCTTCTTTGCCAGTTTCATCATTGTAAAAAGTTTCTTCACGTTCAGTATCTGCGTTATCTTTATTACCGTACAACTCATTTGATATTGCAATAAAACGTTCATCTGTGGTTAACATATCTAAATGTTTTTCATTGTTATAAGTATCAAAGTCGCCAAGTTTTGACACCTGACTCATTTGATTAACGTACATAGGTAAATCGCCTCGTTTGGCATAAGTGTCCCAATCTGTTTTATTAAAGAATGGATTTTGACTTAAAACCTTATAAGTTTTTTCGTATGGATTATCGTAATTGTTAGTTACTGATAGCATATTTGCCATATTATACTCCTTAATTGCTCTTCGCAATAATGATAATATTCATTATATATTTTTATCATCTAATCATATTGATTTATTGATTTTAATATATAATGGTATGATTTAATAATGATAATGATATAATCATCAATGATATTATTATTATATATTAAAAATCATTATCTTTTTATTATTTCAGAATTCCTTTTAGTTTGTAAACTTAAATTAACCATTTTATTTAACATATCTGCATACAACTCTTTACTAGTTGACTTAGCAAATTCATTAGTCTCATTAGCACTATTTCTAATTCTTGCTTGTTCATCTACGTTTGATATAGTCCCTGCAAAGAAACCTATTATGGCACCTAATACAGTACCTACACCAGGAACTACTGAACCTACTGTTGCTCCTGCAGCTGCACCAGTTCCAGCAGATAATACACCTGACATAGCTTGTTCAAGTGCTACATCGCCATCTGTTTTAGTCATATTAACTAATTCAGTTAATTTATCAGTCAATGTATTTTCATCAATACCTTGTTCCGAAAGTACGTTGTCAATTCCTAAGTCTTTTGCTAAACTAAATATTTGTGACGAATATTCGGATACTTTAGTAGTTGCATCTTTTGCGCTTAAATTATCAAGTTCAGATAAACCAGTGTTAAATTTATCATATAAATTAGTTATCTGTTCGTTACTAAAACCACCAAAACGTTCTGCAAAAGAGTATTCGTCATCAGTAGATGCCATACCTGACATAGTTCTAAATGTTCCTTTGTTCGTTCCTTCAAAAGTATAATCGTATGGATTGTATGATTGTGACCATTCATACAAGTCTTCATTGTTTTTTGACAAATAGTTTCCGAACGTATTTTCTCCACCTTTGTTTGCAATAGAGTTTTCCATTTGGTCAAAGAAGTCAATTCCCCTAGTAGTTAAGTTTCCTTCGTCATCATATATACTAGTCCATTCTTTTACTTCATTTCCATTATCGTCTATTGTAGTATCGTACGTAGGAGTCATAAGTTCTTCCTTTGTCATAAGTCTGTTCGTATCTACACCATTTACATTTTCAGTCGTTAAATATCTACTCCATTGAGGGTCTGAGAATAAACTACTTTGACCTTCTTCGTACGTATTATTTTGGTCCGAATTATATAAATCTTCAAGGTAACCAAAATGTGCATCAGCATAAGAACTT
>Ga0172378_10002345_pt1 | contig 17730 bp, 10 predicted proteins | sample GrowelOW332metaG_FD_119755 | JGI IMG/M metagenome (GOLD analysis project Ga0172378, IMG submission 119755) | Groundwater microbial communities from an aquifer near a municipal landfill in Southern Ontario, Canada - Pumphouse #3_1 metaG | ecosystem: Environmental > Aquatic > Deep subsurface >... | reverse complement strand
TGCTGCAAATATTATACGTGGTAATGTGTATGAAACACTGAAGGACACGAGTGCAGCTAAGAGAGATTATGAGGAGGCTGTTCTAAAATCGCCTTATGATGGAGATGTATGGAGTGCGCGCGCCTCTTTTTTCTTAAAACAAAAACAATATAAAGAAGCGGAGAAGGATCTAGATAGAGCCATCTCGCTGATTGTTAAAAATACAGGAGGATATATCAATAGAGCGCTAGCACGTTATTATCAGAATAACCTTAGAGGGGCTATGGACGATTATGACAAGGCAATATTGATTTCTCCAAAGAGCTTACTAGCACATTTTAACCGGGGATTACTCCGTACACAGGTAGGCGATGACAACCGTGCAATACGCGATTTCGATTTTGTGATTACACAAGAGCCGGATAATATGATTGCACGCTATAATCGTGCTTTGTTACGTAAAAAAACGGGGGATTATACGGGGGCTATTATGGACCTATCACAGATTATTGCTGCCTTTAAAGATTTTATCCCTGGGTATCAGCTTCGTGCTGAGCTACGTAGAAAAACGGGAGATAATGCTGGGGCTAAATCGGATGAAGATGTGATACTGCAAGCTAATATAAAACGTTTTAGTCAAAGTAATAGTAAGCAAGATTCTTCTGAAAAGACTCGTAAGAAATCGGATAAGAACCTCAAAAACTATCGTAAACTGATGGTGGATGATGAGCAGGAAGATAATAAGTACGAGAGTGCTTATAGGGGCAAGATACAGGATAAAAAGGTGAAAGTACAACTGGAAAAGATGTTTGTACTCTCTTATTATCAAAAGATAGAGGAGATTAAACGACAGGTCAATTACTATCGCGCTATAGATGAGCTGAACCAAACAGCAAAATTGCCCAACAGATTGCTCATTACAAATAGAGAACGAGCACTGGGGGATAAAGAGATAAAAGAACAGTTTATTGCTATTGAGGAAACATCGGCACGTATTGCGGATAATCCCACTACGATGCTCTATTTTAGACGGTCAATGAATTATTATCTAGTGCAAGATTTTGAGAATGCAATTGCCGACTTAACGAAGTTACTCGTACAAAATGACACTTTCTTTCCTGCTTATTTTCAACGCGCTTTGATACGATATAAACAGCTGGAATATAAAAAAGCAAATAGACAACCTAGTCTTGAGGGACAACTAGAGGTGGCAAACACAAGTGCTGTGGACTACGAAATTGTTAGAAACGATTTAGATAAAGTGATTGAATTAGCGCCAGATTTTGTGTATGCTTATTACAACAGAGCAAATCTACTCACTCTACTCGAGGATTATCCAGCAGCTCTTGTGGATTATAGCAAGGCAATAGAACTTTATCCTAATTTTTCTGAAGCTTATTATAATAGGGGATTGACCTATTTATATACGGGCGACAAGAAAAGAGCTTTTGACGATTTAAGTAAGGCTGGAGAGCTAGGAATAGCACTTGCATACAATGTGCTGAAGAAATTTGCAGGTCACGATGAATATTAATGGTACAATCTGGTGCAGAGTAAAAAAGATTTCATTATTTTTGCAGTAGAGATATAGAAATAGTAAATTAATCAAGATATGATAAAAATAACTTTTCCCGATGGATCGGTTCGTGAATATGAGAAAAACGTCACAGGACTAGAGATCGCAGCGAGTATTAGTTCGCGTTTGGCGAAAGAGGTATTAGTTTGTGAAGTTAATGGCAAGTTAACAGAATTAAATACACCGATTGAAGAAGATGCTGCTTTTGTTTTACATAAGTGGGAGGATGAACAGGGTAAACATGCTTTCTGGCATACAAGTGCTCATTTACTAGCTGAAGCACTACAAGAACTGTATCCTGGTATTCAGTTTGGTATTGGACCAGCTATTGAAAATGGATTCTACTACGATGTGGATCCAGGAGAGACAGCTATCAAAGATGCTGATTTTGCTAAGATTGAAGCTAAAATGACGGAGCTAGTTGCTAGAAAAGAGGCAATTGTACGTAAAAATATAAGTAAAGCGGACGCTTTAAAAGAGTTCTCGGCTAAAGGAGAAACCTATAAGTGTGAGTTGATTAATGACCTAGAAGATGGACAAATCACTACCTATACACAAGGTGATTTTACAGACCTATGTAGAGGACCTCATTTGATGAATACTGCACCTATTAAGGCGGTAAAAATCCTTTCGGTAGCTGGTGCTTACTGGCGCGGTCAAGAAGATAGAAAACAGATGACACGTATATACGGTATCACATTCCCTAAAAAGAAAATGTTGACCGAGTATATGGAACTATTAGAGGAGGCTAAAAAAAGAGACCATAGAAAAATTGGTAAAGAAATGGAACTCTTTATGTTCTCTGAAACAGTTGGTAAGGGTTTGCCTATGTGGCTACCTAAAGGTACTGCACTACGTATACAATTAGAGGAGTTCTTGAAAAAAATTCAAAAACAATTTGGTTACGAACAGGTGATGACACCACATATTGGTAATAAAGAGCTATATGTTACATCTGGCCATTACGCTAAATATGGTAAAGATTCGTTCCAACCTATTCGCACACCAGACGATGACGAGGAGTATTTGTTGAAACCTATGAACTGTCCTCACCACTGCGAAATTTATAAATACAAACCACATTCTTATAAAGATCTTCCTTTGCGTTATGCTGAGTTTGGTACTGTGTACCGCTATGAGCAGAGTGGCGAACTACACGGTTTAACACGTGTGAGAAGCTTTACACAAGATGATGCGCATATCTTCTGTAGACCAGACCAAGTAAAAGAGGAGTTCTTAAGTGTTATGGACATTATCTTTATCATCTTTAAAGCACTCGATTTTGAGAACTTTGAAGCGCAAATATCCTTACGGGATAAAGTAAATAGAGATAAATACATCGGTAGCGATGAGAACTGGGAAAAAGCGGAGAATGCAATCATCGAAGTCTGTAAAGAAAAAGGACTGAATGCGAAGATTGAATATGGTGAAGCTGCTTTCTATGGCCCTAAACTAGACTTTATGGTGAAAGATGCACTAGGAAGACGCTGGCAGTTGGGTACTATTCAAGTGGATTATAACTTGCCTGAACGTTTCAAATTGGAATACATGGGTACGGATAATCAAAAACATAGACCTGTGATGATTCATAGAGCTCCATTTGGTTCTATGGAACGATTTGTTGCTGTGCTTATTGAACATACTGCTGGAAAATTCCCTTTGTGGCTTACACCAGACCAAGTAGCTATTTTGCCTATTAGTGAGAAATTTAATGACTATGCTAATAAGGTTAAAAAATACCTGATGGCTAACGATATTCGCGCTATTGTAGACGATCGTAATGAAAAAGTGGGTAGAAAAATACGTGATAATGAGTTAAGTCATATCCCTTATATGCTCATTGTTGGAGAGAAAGAAGCAGAAGAAGGTATGGTTTCAGTGCGAAAACAGGGTGAAGGAGACCAAGGATGCATGAAATTTGAGGCATTTGCTGAAAAAATAGCACAAGAAGTGCACGATATGACAAATAAATGGTAACTTTGCGCAAACATTTATTGGTGGGTCTTTTAAATATACTAAAAACAATTAAAAAAAACACCTTAGACTTTTAATAATGAAGAATCAGACAGGAAGAGGATTAAGAATTAACAACGATAGGTTAAGTAATAAACACAGACTTAACGAACAGATTCGTGCAAAAGAGGTACGTATAGTAGGGGATGAAGTAGAACCAAATGTATACCCATTGTTAAAGGCACTCCGAATGGCCGAAGAAAGAGGGATGGATTTAGTTGAAATATCACCTAATGCAGAACCTCCTGTTTGTAGAATTATTGGATACTCAAAATTTCTATATCAATTAAAAAAACACCAGAAAGAGCAAAAAGCTAAACAAGTAAAAGTGGATGTAAAAGAGATTCGTTTCGGACCTCAAACAGATGCGCATGACTATAATTTTAAATTAAAACATGCTATTAACTTTTTACAGAGTGGTGACAAAGTAAAGGCTTATGTGTTTTTTAAAGGACGTTCTATCTTGTTTAAAGATCAAGGTGAAGTTCTTTTACTACGTTTTGCTAACGATTTAGAACAGTATGCTAAAGTAGAGCAAATGCCTGTTCTTCAAGGAAAACGAATGACTATTTTCTTTTCTCCTAAGAAAAAATAGGGGAGTAGAAAAGCAAATTGCAAACTAAGATAATGTGTAACGCGCAGGTATATGCGTTGCCATTCTAATTTAATAATTATTTAAAATTTAGTAAGATGCCAAAGATCAAAACTAATTCCGGTTCTAAAAAAAGATTTACTCTTACCGGGACAGGTAAAATCAAGCGTAAACATGCGTTTCACAGTCATATTTTGACAAAGAAGACAAAAAAACAAAAGAGAAATCTTTGCAAGTCAGGTTTAGTTCATAAAACTAATCTTGCTCAAGTAAAGCAACTTCTTGTATTGTAAGTAGCCTAATAAAAAAGAAACGTAATTTTTAAGTATTAACCGAATGTATTTAGCTATCAAGATCGTTATAAAACGACGCTAACATTCAAAAAGATTAAAACTATGCCAAGATCAGTGAATCATGTTGCTTCTAGAGCAAAAAGAAAGAAAATTCTAGGTTTAACCAGAGGTTACTACGGAGCCAGAAAAAATGTTTGGACTGTAGCTAAGAATACCTGGGAGAAGGGTTTGACTTATGCTTACCGCGACCGTAAGAACAAAAAAAGAACTTTCCGCGGGTTATGGATCCAACGTATTAATGCTGCCGCTCGTTTAGAGGGAATGTCTTATTCTCGTTTAATGGGTGCTCTTCACAAAGCTGGAATCGAAATCAACCGTAAGGTTTTAGCAGATTTAGCTATGAACCATCCTGAAGCTTTTAAAGCAATTGTTGCTAAAGTAAAGTAATTTCTATTATATTATAATAGCGAACAGAAAGAGGACTTTTTAAGTCCTCTTTTTTTGTTTAATTTTTTGCTTTATGTTAAAGTATAAATATAGGCCTATATTCCTTGTATAAGTTAACTAGAATATATATATTTGTACAAAGAATATTAGCCGCATTGGTCGAATTGGGAAACTCAACATTTTACCAAAAACCGAGACAAGCTTCTAGCTTTAATGGCGGGCCACAATCGAAAGATGCGAAAGCCAGTGGATTACAGAGAGGCAGAGCACTCAAATCTTGTTACACGGAGTTTTGTCATTTTTCCGCTAGTGCGGCTTCTATATTCTTTTTTTATTTACCCTCCTATCTCTTTTCAATCATTACATCTTCTTCTACTATCATTGCTAATGATTGTGCTACAACCTACTGAATGGTTGTTCTTTGTGCCAATAAAGAACGAAAGCGCCAGAAGAATATATTAAACAAAACAACATGAAAAAATCAATTTTATTACTTGTACTCTTGGTTACAAGCCTATTTACAATGGCTCAAAACAAAACGCTATACGCTTTTAGTGCCAAAACAATAACTGGCGAAACATTCGATTTCTCCTCTTTAAAGGGGAAGAGAGTAATGATTGTTAATACGGCTTCCAAATGTGGCTACACGCCACAATATGAGCAATTACAGGAGCTCTTTGAAACCTACGGTGATGACAAGTTTACAATTATCGGATTTCCATCTAATAATTTCTTCCACCAAGAACCAGGTACCAATTTAGAGATTAGTCAGTTTTGCACTAAAAACTATGGGGTCACTTTTACTATGATGGAAAAGATTGCAGTAAAAGGTAAAAAGATACACCCTTTGTATAAGTGGTTGACTAAGAAGTCGGAAAATGGTGTGCTGAATGCTCCTGTAAAATGGAACTTCCAGAAATTTTTAATCGATGAAAATGGTAATGTTGTAGGTTATGCAAAAACAAAGGAAAAACCTAATAGCAAACGTCTGGTTAAATGGATTGAAACGGGAATACTGGAGGAATAAATAACTACCTCGTAAAGTAGTATAAGAAAATTATAAGATACATAGAATAAAAAAGGCATCCTATCATTACGATAGGATGCCTTTTTGTGTGACCCTGACAGGATTCAAACCTGTAACCTTCTGATCCGTAGTCAAATGCTCTATTCAGTTGAGCCACAGGGCCATTAAGTAAAGAAAGTGACCCCGACAGGATTCAAACCTGTAACCTTCTGATCCGTAGTCAAATGCTCTATTCAGTTGAGCCACGGGGCCATTTGTAAAGAAAGTGACCCCGACAGGATTCAAACCTGTAACCTTCTGATCCGTAGTCAAATGCTCTATTCAGTTGAGCCACGGGGCCATTGTTATTTCTTTAACGGATGCAAAGATACGTCTTTTTTTTAATTATACAAGCCTTTTGAGTGGGTTTTTTCTATTTTATGAATTTCTCATTAAAAAGTTGCCATCCAAAAGAAAGACCTACATTCCAATTCCCTTTTGGCTCACTATAATAATTGACATATGCTCTTAGCGCAGCAAAGGAAAATTGAAAGACAACGGATGCTTCAGCTAAATAATTGATGTCTGAAAAAGACTTACCATATCTTACTCCATTATTTTCTTCTCTTACTAATGGAAAAATAGGTAAGAAACCATAGAGCTGGGCACGGAAATGAATGGTCTTATTATATTTATAAATGGGGATAGCACCAACAGCAACATATTGATTCGCTGCAAATGCTTCGTTGTAGTTAATTACACTGTTATAGGTGGGGGCAAACTTACCGGCTTGAAGTATAGTGGCTGTATAATTTTCTGAGAAGTTCTTGGAAGAGTAAAACATCTCAAGATAACTACCTAGTACAAAATGTGGGGAGATGGTACGATAGCGCTCATCTTTAAAGGAAAACTGTAACCAGGTATGATCTATTTTATCACTCTTTAAAAGGGTAGTATATGGATTGGGTGTAAATCGCTCGGTCCCCGTGAATATTTGGCCTATAATCGATTGTTTGGAACCCGATGTGGGAAACTGTCGATAATTGAATGAATTTTTCTTGAAATTGATGGAGCCGCCAAAAAGCAAATAATCGGAGGTGTCATAGTTATTTGATTTTTCAAGGTCAATGAGGGTGGATTGTGAATAGTTATCTTCCATATGTCCAAGTCCAAGTGTAAAATCGGCTTTTCTATTTACTCGAAAGGGTAATGAAGCTCTAATTTTTATAAATTGCTCTGTTTTTCTACTGAATGATAATTCTGTAGTGCTGGTAAAGAAATGGTCGTTTTTAAAATAATCAATAGAAGAGGCAGAACCAATGACTTTAAGTGTGTAGGGTATCTTAGTAGGAAAATTGATGCGTGTGGAGAATTCAATATTACTATATACTTTACCTAGGTAACCGGATAGCTCATACTCTTTGTAGTGCTTACTTAGATTACGATATTTTAGTCCAAAATAGACCTCACTAGATGATGTGGTAGATGCATTTCCACCTATGCTTATAGAGATGTTATCGCGCATACGAACATTCAAGTAGAGATGGTAGACTTTCTCTTTTTCATTAAAGACAGCGTGTGGTATGATTTCAGCTATTGCATCGTTAGACAATAGGTGAAAATAGGTCATCTTAAACTTCTCGTAATCAAAAACCTCAGTAGGGGAGTTATGGAAAAAGAGCTCAAGTGTATGGGCTTGTTCCTCAGTAATGCCCGTGATACTTATTTCTTTGAAAACAAGTGGAGGTAATTTGCGTTTAAACTGAATACGTTGTTGTCTTATTTTTTTGGGAGAAACTCGTCTATGAATACGCGATTTAATGGAGTCCATTAGATTCATGGCATAGTCGTATCCATTCTTTTCGAGTTCTTCTATGCGATCAAAATCGAGCAAATTAACATCGGTATATTCAAATGTCATTAATACACCTTCGGAGGCTGTAAGTGAATAATCTGTTTTATGCATAATGAGATTTTCCATCTGACTCATAAAATCTCCTTGCTTTGGCTTGGATGGATTTTTTGCTACAACACTACCAATGATAATATCGGGATTAAAATCTTTGCGCATTGTTTCTTTAGGAAAGTTGTCGTAGATGCCCCCATCATAGACTAGTACGCTGTCTATCTCAATGGGCTTAAAGACAGCAGGGAAACTCATTGAAGCTCTAACAGCATCGCCTAAATCGCCTGAACGAAGGGTCAATTTCTGTTTGTTGTAGACATCGGAAGCAATACATCTGAAGGGTACAAAGAGATTATCGAAATTGCCATTACAAAGTGCGGTGCTTTTGGCAAAGAGCTCAATAAATGCAACATTCATCTGTATCGGACTTACTACACTAGTTGGAAAACCAATGGGAGCTACTTTATAAATAGAATCTTTTCTAAGCGATAGGTCTACTTTTAGGAACCTAGCGGATTGGTTTTCTTTGAGAAAGTAATAGATATATTTTTGCTCTACTTCTCCAGTGTACCAACGTTTAAATTCGTCGGAAGAAAGTAACTTGGTCATCTCTGCTGGCGAATAACCCATGGCATAGAGTGATCCAATAATGGCCCCCATGGATGTACCCGTGATATAATCGATAGGGATATGGTTTTCTTCTAACGCTTTAATAACGCCTATGTGGGTGAGTCCTTTTGCTCCACCTCCACTTAGTACAAGACCTACCTTCTGTGCCTTTACACTGGTAAGACTGAAAAAGAGAAAGAGTAAGAAATAAACTATTTTATTCATGATACCTATTTGCTGATTAAATTAATGGGTAGATTTAGTCTCAAAAGTAGTAATATTTGGTTGAAATAACAGAACTACCGGTATAAAATCACAAAAAAAATCCCGTAAATAAAAAGGTGTATCCTCTTTTATTTACGGGATTTAGTAGTAAAGGTGGCTTACTTGATTAAATCAAGACTTCTTTTGATGAACTTAGTAAGTGCTTCTCCTTTTAGCATATTGTTTTGTAGAAGTGCTAAATCAATTAATTGCTTAACGATAGGTTGTTCCTTAGCAAAATCAGCAAGTAATTTGCTCTTTTCTGTACGTTGTTTCTCAATTGATTTTTCAAGGTCAGCAATGTGTTCTTTATCTGCTGTTGCAATCTCTTCCTCTTTTTTTCCTTCAGTGCTTTTCTTTAAAGCATCTAATTCAGATTGAAGAGTGGATATTTCGGTGTTGATTGGCGCTAGTTGATCGGCACATTTTTCTTTCTCGTTAGTAAGTACCTCTTTTACTAAAGCGTGGTCTGCATTAATAGACAAGGTAAACATGTCTGGCATCTCACCATAAAAGCTCATACCTGCCTGAACAGTTGCCATCTCTTTCATGCGTCGCATATATTCGCTTTGTGTGATAATGGCAGGTTGCGCGTTCTCACCTAATGCTTGAGCAGAAACACTAATCTCTACTTTTTCAATCTTAGGCAATTGGCTCTTGAAAATGTCAGATAAGACATCTTGTTGTTCAGATTCAACAACCGTTTCAGTATGGTCTTTTTTGATGATTAAGTGGTCAACAATATCACTGTCTACTCTAACAAAACGTGATTTTTCAAATTTTTGTTCAAGCATACTGATAACCGGTACATCTAACTGACCATCCATCAATAAAACATTGTAACCTTTGTTTTTTGCAGCCTCAATATGCGCATGTTGTTCCTCCTTATTGGTGGCATACAGATAAATCAAATTATCTTCTTTATCTGTCTGATTCTCCTTGATGAGTGTTTTGTACTCATCGTAGGTGTAGTAACTTGCATCGGTGTCTTTTAATAAAGCGTATTTGCTTGCTTTGGCATAGAAATCTTCTGCTGTTAATAAACCATAGTGAATGAATAATTTTAAATTATCCCATTTCTTCTCAAAATCGGCACGTTCTTTTTTGAAAATGGATTGTAAACGGTCGGAAACCTTCTTCGTGATATAAGTAGAGATTTTCTTAACATTTGAATCACTTTGTAGATAAGAACGAGATACATTTAATGGAATATCTGGAGAATCAATAACACCATGTAGTAGGGTTAAGAAATCGGGAACGATGCCTTCTACAGAGTCCGTTACATATACCTGGTTGCAATAGAGTTGAATCTTATTGCGGTTCATGTCAATATTTGACTTGATTTTTGGAAAGTAAAGTATACCTGTTAAGTTAAAAGGATAATCTACATTTAAATGGATCCAAAACAATGGCTCATCGCTTGCTGGATAGAGTTTGCTATAGAACTTTTTGTAGTCTTCATCTGTAAGTTCACTTGGCTTACGGTTCCAAATAGGATTAGTCTCGTTAATTGTGTTATCCTCGTCGGTATCTACTTGTTTACCATCTTTCCATTCTGTTTTTTTACCAAAAACAACAGGAACAGGAAGGAATTTACAGTATTTGTTTAGCAGCGTTTCAATTCGTTCTTTTGTGGAGAACTCCTTAGAATCATCGTCGAGATATAATATAATATCGGTTCCGCGATCCTCTTTTTCAATCTCCTCTATGCTAAACTCAGGACTTCCATCACAACTCCATTTAACTGCTTGTGCTTCTTCTTTAAACGATTTTGTAACAATCTCTACTTTACTGGCAACCATGAAAGCAGAATAAAATCCGAGTCCAAAATGACCAATAATTGCATTAGCATCTGTTTTATATTTGTCTAAGAAATCATTAGCACCCGACAATGCAATCTGATTGATGTATTTGTCAATCTCTTCGGCTGTTAAACCAACTCCTCTATCGGAGATAATCAACTTGTTACCATCTATCTTTACCCTTACGGATAAATCGCCTAGCTCGCCTTTAAATTCACCTACAGAAGCAAGTGTCTTTAACTTTTGGGAAGCATCGACAGCATTCGAAATTAATTCACGTAAAAAGATGTCATGATCACTGTATAAAAACTTCTTAATGATGGGGAATATATTCTCTGTGGTAACCCCAATGTTTCCTTTTTGCATAATTATTTTATTTTTTTTATTTAAATAGTATACTACGTTTCCCTAGTATAAAATAGCTGACAATTTGTCTTGTTATTCCGTAGAAGTAGCGCTTGTCTCTACACAAATCTTTTTGGTATCTTCTGTCAAGTCTACAGAGATAGTTGCTCCGCTTTGTAAATCCGATTGAATCAGTTTTTCAGCGATTGCATCTTCTAAATAGCTTTGAATTGCTCGTTTTAATGGGCGAGCACCATATTTGGAGTCGTACCCCTTTTCTGCTATATATCTTTTTGCAGCATCGGATATTTGAAGTGTGTAACCTAATTTGGCTATTCTACTGGAGAGTAAATTTAATTCTATAGTTATTATCTCTTGTATGTCGTTTAACTGTAGAGAACTGAATGTAATAATCTCATCAATTCGATTTAAAAATTCAGGAGAAAATGTTTTCTCTAATGATTTTTTTATAATGGATTTTGTTGCAGCTTCATTACTCTCTGGTGTGTTTAGTTCAAATCCAAGAGATGATTTACGCTCTTTTATTTGACGTGACCCAATATTAGAGGTCATAATAATAACTGTATTCCTAAAATCAATAGTACATCCTGAACTATCGGTTAAACGGCCCTCATCCATTATTTGCAGTAAGATATTGAAAACATCAGAGTGTGCTTTTTCTATCTCATCAAACAAAACGATAGAGTAAGGTTTACGTTTTACTTTCTCGGATAATTGACCACCTTCTTCATAGCCTACGTATCCTGGAGGTGCTCCTATAAGACGAGATGCTGCAAATTTCTCCATGTACTCACTCATGTCTATTCGAATAATAGCATCTGCTGAGCCAAACATGTTTTTGGCTAGCTCTTTTGCTAACAGTGTTTTACCTACGCCTGTGGGACCTAAAAAAAGAAAGGAACCAATGGGTCTATTCGGATCTTTTAAGCCGGTACGGCCGCGGCGAATGGCTTTTACGAGCTTATCAACGGCTGTATCTTGTGAAATAACAGCAGCTTTTAATTGCTCATTCATTTTGATGAGTTTCTTATTCTCCACTATAGCCATCCTGCTAACAGGAATACCCGTGATAGAGGAAACCACATTTTCTACCTGGTCTCTATTAACTATTTGTTTGTTTTCTCGCTGTTGTTTCTTCCATTTTTTTGTCAATTCTTCGAGCAGGGCTACATGTGTTTTTTCCTTATCGCGATAACTGGCCGCTAATTCAAAGTTTTGTTGTTTTACTGCTTCTATCTTTTTAAGCTTAATGGAAGCAATCAAAGCTTCTTGTTCTTCTAATTCTTTGGGAGCAGAGACGGTTACTAAATGTACTCTTGCACCTGCTTCATCTAGTATATCAATGGCTTTATCTGGGAAATTCCTATCCGAGATATAACGATCGGCTAATTGAACGCATGAGTTAATAGCTTCCTCTGTATAAGTAACGTTGTGGTGCTCTTCGTAGCGGTCTTTGATGTTATTCAAAATCTTAAATGTTTCCTCTAAGGTAGTAGGGTTGACTAGAACTTTTTGGAATCTACGCTCTAAAGCAGCATCCTTTTCAATTGAACTACGGTACTCCTTAACACTCGTTGCACCGATACATTGAATCTCTCCACGGGCTAAAACAGGTTTTAGCATATTAGCAGCATCCATTGACCCTGCTGCTGAACCTGCACCTACTATGGTGTGAATCTCATCTATAAATATTATAATGTTAGGGTTTTTCTTTAACTCTTTTAGAATAGAGCGGATACGCTCTTCAAATTGACCTCTGTATTTTGTTCCAGCCACAACAGCCGACAAATCGAGTGCTACGATACGTTTATCAAACAACATTCTGGACACTTTGTGCTCAGCAATGCGTAATGCTAGTCCTTCTACAATAGCCGATTTACCAACACCGGGGTCGCCTATTAATATAGGATTGTTCTTTTTGCGACGACAAAGAATCTGCGCCAATCGATTAATCTCATTCTCTCTACCAATTACAGCATCGAGTAAGCCATCTTCGGCTGACTGCGTTAGATCTGTTCCAAAGTTATCTAAAACAGGAGTTAGAGTTGCTGTATTTTGTTTAGCTGAAGAATGTTCGGCAGCTGCTTCTTTATCTTTCCAAGATGGAAAATCGTCTTCATAATCGTCATCATCATCTTCGTTTAAAGTGGCACTAGGACTTAAAGATATAGTATCTTTTGTCTTAAATTGCAAAAAATGTGATGCGGAGGAGTAGGATATATCATAGGGTTTCAACAGAGTTACAACATTACTCTTATCATCTCTTAAAATAGCCAATAATAGGTGTTCAGGATAAGAAGAATCACTCTTAAGTAATCGAGACTCTAAAATAGCCAATTTTAAAATGCGAGAAGCGTCGTCTGACAATAAAATGTCATCCATATTAACTGATGTTGAAAGAGCATCTTTACGCAATAAATTGTCTATACTTTGTTTAACTACATTCAAATCTATATCATGTGCTAGGAGTATATCTTTAGCCTTATTACTATCGTCTCTTATTATACCCAATAGTAAATGAGCTGGCGTAATAGAAGCATTCATCAATCGATGTGCCTCCTCCTTGCTATAGATTATTATGTCAGTTATCTTTTGCGAAAATTGATTGTTCATCATAATAATAAATTTAATTAAGATTCCATTCCATATAAAACGTGAAACGATGGAATCTGTTGTTTTAAGCAGTACAAGAGATATGCCATTTGTTCAAATTTATGCCAAAATGTTGGTAGAAGCATAAGAATTTATTATATATTGAAAATAAATAACACCATTTAATAGAAAAGAACTTTTAGAAAAAACAAATTAGTGAGACTAAAAGTAACTAGATTAAGTGAAAAAAGTAAAATATAAACGTGAGCCGTATTTTTTCAAAGAATGTTTTTATTATATCATTAAAATGTAGTAATTTAGCATAGTTTTTTAAGACAATAACTTTTGTTGTCTACAACACAGATTGAAATATATAACTAATTTTCTAATTAAATGATTGAGCAAGATAGAATTATAAAGATAAACATCGAAGAGGAAATGAAATCTTCGTACATAGATTATTCTATGTCAGTGATCGTAGCACGTGCACTCCCTGATGTACGAGACGGGTTTAAGCCTGTTCATAGAAGAATCTTGTACGGTATGATGGGGCTTGGAAATACCTCGGACAAACCTTACAAAAAGTCAGCTAGAACCGTTGGTGAAGTACTTGGTAAGTACCATCCTCATGGTGATTCATCGGTTTATGGTGCACTTGTTAGAATGGCTCAAGATTGGGCGATGAGATATCCTATTATTGATGGACAGGGTAACTTTGGTTCCGTTGATGGAGATAGTTCTGCTGCTATGCGTTATACAGAAGCCCGTTTAAAGAAAATAGGCGAAGATATGATGCAAGACCTGGATAAAGAAACGGTTGATTTTCAGCCTAATTTTGATGATACGCTCCAGGAACCTTCAGTAATGCCAACTCGTATACCTAATTTATTAGTTAATGGGTCCTCTGGTATTGCCGTTGGTATGGCTACAAATATGCCACCACATAACTTAACTGAGGTTGTGAATGCATGTATCGCTTATCTTGATAATAAGGATGTAACTGTTCAAGACTTAATGGAATACGTAAAAGCACCTGACTTTCCAACAGGTGGATACATTTACGGTATGAGCGGTGTAAAAGATGCATTCGAAACTGGTAAGGGGCGAGTAGTGATGAGAGCTAGAGCAGAAATTGAAAGCACATCTACTCATGATAAGATTGTTGTTACTGAAATTCCTTATAATGTAAATAAGGCTGAACTGATTAAAACAATCGCTAGTCTTGTTGTTGATAAAAAAATTGATGGCATCTCTAATGTTAATGATGAATCGGACAGAGATGGTATGCGTATCGTTGTTGATATCAAACGTGATGCAAATGCTAATGTCGTTTTAAATAAGTTGTTTAAAATGACAGCTCTTCAAACCTCTTTTGGTGTAAATAATATTGCACTCGTTCATGGTAAACCTCAAATGCTAAACTTGAGAGATCTAATTAAGTATTTTGTGGAACATAGACATGAAGTGGTTATTAGACGTACGGAGTTCGAACTTAGAAAAGCTAGAGAGAGAGCACATATATTAGAGGGACTAATTATTGCTTCTGATAATATTGATGAAGTTATTCGAATTATTAGAGCTGCTCAATCTCCAAATGCTGCTATACAAGACTTAATGTCACGTTTCGAACTGTCAGAATTGCAAGCTAGAGCAATGGTCGAAATGAAATTAAGACAGCTCACACAATTGATGCAAGACCAATTACGTGCTGATTTTGAGGCATTAATGAAGCAAATCACCTATTTTGAATCAATATTATCGGATGAAGAGCTTTGTAAAAATGTAATTAAGGAGGAACTGATTGAAGTAAGAGAAAAATATGGTGACGACCGTCGTTCAGAAATTGTTTATTCCTCCGAAGAGTTTAATCCTGAAGATTTCTATGCCGATGAACAAATGATTATAACAATTTCTCACTTGGGCTACATCAAGCGTACACCACAAGTAGAGTTTCATACACAAAATAGAGGTGGCGTTGGGTCAAAAGGAAGTATAACACGTAATGAAGACTTTGTAGAACATATCTATCCAGCAACCATGCATAATACGATGATGTTCTTTACACAAAAAGGTAAATGTTATTGGTTAAAAGTATACGATATACCAGAGGGTACTAAAAACTCTAAGGGTAGGGCAATACAAAACCTATTAAATATAGATACTGACGATTCTGTTACTGCTTATATCCGTGTAAAAAATCTAGTAGACAAGGACTTTATAAATAATAATTGCTTGATATTCTGTACTAAGAATGGTGTTATCAAAAAAACATTACTCGAAGAGTACTCTAGACCTCGACAAAATGGTGTAAATGCTATTACATTGAGAGATGGAGATAGTGTTATTAATGTTCGCTTGACAAATGGAGAGAATGAAATTGTTATTGCAAGCAAAAAAGGACGTGCTATTCGATTTAATGAAACACATGTTCGCCCAATGGGAAGAACAGCTACTGGTGTTAAAGGTATGCAACTAGATAGTAGTGAGGATGAAGTTGTTGGTATGATTACCATTGGCTCTGTTGAAAACGAATCTATTATGGTTGTTTCTGAACTTGGATATGGAAAAAGATCGCAGATTGAGGATTATAGAGTAACAAATAGAGGTGGTAAAGGTGTTAAAACACTGAATATTACAGAGAAAACAGGACAACTCATCTCTATTATAAATGTTACAGATGAGAATAATCTAATGATTATTAATAAATCTGGAATAACGATTCGATTGGGCTTGGATAATATCCGAATAATGGGTAGAGCTACACAAGGTGTGCGTCTAATCAACTTAGAAAAAAGAAATGACCAAATTGGATCTGTTTGTAAAGTTGAAAAAGACCAAGACGACAATCTAAAAGAAGAGGCTTCTAGCGAAACATTAGAAGACGAAACAACAGATAATCCCTCAACAACGATAGAGGATGATAACCAAAACATTGATTAATAAATATAGAATACAATTAAAAACGTTATGAAAAAACAATTATTAGTGATCTCATTACTTGCGATGCCGTGTGTAATGTTTGGACAAAAATCATTAGTGAAGGAAGCTGGCAAACTTGCTAAAAGCAGTAATTTTACTGAAGCAGTAGCAACAATTAATAAGGCTCTAACCAGTGATGAAACAAAAGCGTCGGCTTATGCTTGGGATACGGCCGGTGATATTCAAAAAGCTATTAACGAAAAGGAAAACGAAAAAGCATATATTCGTAAACCTTACGATACAACTGCATTATACAATAGTTTATTGCAGATGTATAACTACTATTTACAATGTGATAAATTTGAACAAATTCCAAACAAAAAAGGTAAGGTAAAATTCAAATACAGAAAGAAAAATGCTGATGTATTAGCTATCGAACGTAATAATCTTATCAATGGGGGAGTCAACTTCCAAAACGATACAAAAAAAGCATTTGAGTTTTTTGCTATGTATATTGATATTGCATCTGCGCCTATGATGAAAGATAAGAATCTATCAGTTACGGATACAATTTCAACAGAAATAGCTTACTATGCTGCAATGATGGCATCGCGTAATAAAGACCTTGATAATGTTATCAAATATGCTAAGTATGCTGCTATTGATAAGAAGAATGGTGCTACTGCATTTCAATTTATGTGCGAAGCTTACAAAGCTAAAAAAGACACTGCTTCTTGGGTGTTAAATCTAAAAGAGGGTATTAAAAATTATCCAACTCAGAATTCATATTTCTTTGCTAACCTAGTAGATTATTATACAAATACAGGTAAATTAGCTGAAGCAATGGATTTTGCAGATAATATGTTAGCTAAAGATCCTAATAATGCATTTAATGTCTATGTAAAAGCCTTTTTGTTCATGAATATGAAAGACTTTGACAATGCTATTAAATTCTACCAGAAAGCTTTAGAGCTTAATCCTGAGTATGCTGAAGCTTATATAAATCTTGGTTGGATTTATTGTCAAAAAGCTTTGAATTATTCGAATGAAAATGCAACTTCGGACATCAACGATCCAAAATTTGCAGCTGATAAAAAGATTGTTCAAGGATTCTATAAAGAAGCACTTCCATATTATGAAAAAGTTAAAACCTTAAAACCAGATAATAAGGAATTATGGTTAAACGCTCTTTATACCATTTACTACAACCTAAACATGGGTGATAATTTAAAAGAGATTGAAGCTTTAATGAATTAATTTTAGATACATACAAGCATAAAAAAGGAGAAAGCAAAAACTTTCTCCTTTTTTTATGTCTATATTTTATTTTGAACTTCCGTATTAGAGTAGTTAATAGGTTTAGTGC
>Ga0172378_10002344_pt1 | contig 17730 bp, 11 predicted proteins | sample GrowelOW332metaG_FD_119755 | JGI IMG/M metagenome (GOLD analysis project Ga0172378, IMG submission 119755) | Groundwater microbial communities from an aquifer near a municipal landfill in Southern Ontario, Canada - Pumphouse #3_1 metaG | ecosystem: Environmental > Aquatic > Deep subsurface >... | reverse complement strand
TGGCTTCGACGTGGGTAGCAAAACCTCAGGTGCATGCCGAGCACAGTACAGCTCGTAAAACCTACTGAAACTAAGTATTCGCAAACGACGAAAACTACTCAGTGGCCTTAGCAGCTTAAAACCTGCACCACTTCTCTGACTGTGTGTACTTATGCGTGCAGAGTTCCTAAGTATCCTTCGGGGTGTAAGGGAGCGTTCAGGGATCATATTACATAAGATCGCGCCAAGGCTTAGTTCGGAGCCCGAATCGCTAAATCCAATCGAAATCGCTGTTGATCCTCTTGGCCCGACGGGTAGTCAACAGTTAAATCAAAAGCGCGGGATAAGCATGTAGAGCTTGTGGCGGAGTGCTTGCGGACGGGGGTTCAATTCCCCCCACCTCCACCAAATACTAGTACCAGAAAAACCCAAGACGTACCCAACCCTGCGAAGTATCTAGCTTCGCGGGGTTTTTTATGTCCGATAAAGTCTACTAAAATCACAGCACCCATTCGTTTACCTGATTACATGGCTGAAAGGCGTGCAGATGCTGTTAAAGGAGCGATAAACCATGCGGTTATCACAATCTCAAGCCCAAACAATACGTGAAAGTGTCCTAAGCAATTTCGGTGAAGATGCCCATGTCTGGTTGTTCGGCTCAAGAGTACGAGATGACGAGAAAGGTGGCGACATCGACCTCTATATTGAGGTCCAATCGCAATCGGCCGCGGACTTGATCAATAGTAAGTTGAAATTTCTACGTGATTTACACAAAAGGCTCGGGGATCAAAAAATCGACGTCGTGTTGCGTAAGGCCAATGGCTCGGTTGACTTACCTATTTATCAAATTGCTAAACAGACCGGGATTAAGTTGCAATGATTACAGCCATACAAGAGATACTAAAAATCTGTGACCGTCATGCTGATAGACTGCGTTGGGCGGTGAGTCAACTGCAATGCCATGCGCCATTTGACGAACACGGTTTAAGTCGTTTGACCGATACTGAGATTGCCGTCTTGGATCAGTTTTCTGTGAGATTTGGGAAATTGCAGGATGCAATGGGCGCCAAGCTTTTTCCGGCTGTGTTAGAACTTACAAAAGAACCGGGTGAGTTGAAAGCTTTTATTGATAAGTTGAATCGCCTTGAAAAAATTGGTGCGATTCCATCGGCAGATGATTGGTTGCTGCTGCGTGAAGTCAGAAACACCTTTGCACACGATTACCCGGATGATCCTGAACTCAAAGCAGAAGTCATCAACAAAGCTCTTAATCTAACCGCATCTCTTCTTGATGTGTTGGATGCGGTAAAACGTTTCGTCCAACCTTATTTGTAGTGATTGGTAAACACCGATAAATCCCACTAGACTCCAGAATCAATTTAAAAACCTCATGCCCATGGTCAATGACGACGAACAACAGTTTTTAAACAACCTCGATAAAAAACTCTGGACCAGCGCCGACAAGTTACGCGCCACCCTGGACGCCTCGCAATACAAACATACCGTACTCGGTTTAATCTTTTTAAAATACGTCAGCGATTCGTTCGATAGTCGCCGCGCCGAGCTAACCAATCAATTTAAAAATCCGTATCACGAATACTACTTAGACCCTGCTGATTTTGGCGGCGCAGACAGCGCCGACTATCAAGCGGAAATCAACACCGAACTGGAACAACGCGACTACTACGCCGAAACCAACGTATTTTGGGTGCCGAAAGTGGCGCGTTGGGAGTTTTTGCAAAACCAGAACAAGGTGGTCATTAACGGCGTGATTTGGCTGACCAAAGCCGGTGACGTACTGATCCAGGCGCCGGAAGATGACAGCGAAAAACGCCTATGCACCCGTATTAGCTCCGTCGGGCAATTGATCGACCATGCTCTGGAAGCCATCGAACAAGACAACGCCAAACTCAAAGGCATCCTCAACAAACGCTATACCAGCCTGCAAATCGACCCCGCCAAACTGGGCGAGCTGATTGATTTAATCGCCACCATCCCGTTTAAGCACGACAGCCTCAGCAGTAAAGACATTCTCGGCCATGTTTACGAATACTTTCTCGGCCAGTTTGCCTTGGCCGAAGGCAAAAAAGGCGGGCAGTTTTACACGCCCAAAGCCATCGTCAGCCTGATTGTACAAATGCTGGAACCGTTCAAAGGCCGCGTCTACGACCCGGCGATGGGCAGCGGCGGTTTTTTTGTGCAATCCGAAAACTTTATCCGCGAGCATCAAGGCCGCATTGGCGATGTGTCGATTTACGGCCAAGAATACAACCACACCACTTGGCAACTGGCCGCCATGAACATGGTGATTCGCGGCATCGACTTTAACTTTGGCAAAGAACCTGCCAACACCTACACCAACGACCAACACCCGGATTTACGCGCCGACTTTGTGATGGCCAACCCGCCGTTCAATATGCGCGAGTGGGATACCGGCGTCAGTGACGACGACCCTCGCTGGGTGTACGGCAAACCGCCCAGCGGCAACGCCAACTTTGCCTGGCTGCAACACATGCTCTATCACCTCGCGCCCAACGGCAGCATGGGCTTGTTGCTCGCCAACGGCTCCATGAGCTCCAACACCAACAACGAAGGTGAAATCCGCAAAGCGCTGATCGACAACGACTTGGTGGAATGCATGGTCGCCTTGCCCGGCCAATTGTTCACCAATACCCAAATCCCCGCCTGCATCTGGTTTTTAACTAAAAACAAAGGACAACGCACCTCCGCCAGCGGCAAAGCCTTACGCGACCGCAAAGGCGAAATTTTGTTTATCGATGCCCGCAATCTGGGCTATATGAAAGACCGCGTGCTGCGCGACTTTAGCCAAGCCGATTTAAACAAAGTCACCGAGACCTTTCATTGTTGGCAAACCGTAGGTTGGGCCGAGCAATGCGATGCCCAACAAGCCCAAGTGGCCGAATCTGTTGGGGTTCCTAACGTCACCCCAACCTACGCCGACATCCCCGCCTTTTGTAAATCAGCCACCCTGGCCGAGATTCAAAAGCACGATTACGTGCTCACCCCAGGCCGTTATGTCGGCGCGGCGGATGCCGTGGACGATGGCGAGGCCTTTGCCGAGAAAATGGCGCGACTCACCGCACAGCTAAAAATCCAGTTTGAACAGAGCGACAGGCTGGAAGCTGAGATTAAAAAGAACTTGGCGGGGTTGGGTTACGATGTGTGATTGGTCAGTAGTTAAGCTTAGAGATGCGGGCGTAAGATTGATTGATTGTGACCATAAGACCCCAAAAGCTGAAGAAAAAGGGTTTCCGTATATTGGTATCCCACAATTAAAGCAAGGTCGCGTTGTGTTAGATGGCGCACGGTTGATTTCAGAAGAAGACTTCCATCTGTGGAGGCGAAAGGCTAAACCATTGCCAAATGATGTGATTTTGTCGCGTCGATGCAATCCAGGTGAAACCGCATTTGTTCCAAATAATTTAGAAATTGCTTTAGGTCAAAACCTGGTTTTACTGCGTTCAGATGGTTCTAAATTATATCCACCATTTTTGAGATGGGTGGTTCAAGGTCCGAATTGGTGGAACCAAATTTCTAAGTTTATAAATGTAGGTGCGGTTTTTGATAGCTTGAAATGTGCAAACATACCTAACTTTGAAATTACGTTGCCGCCAATGGCGAATCAAAGACAAATTTCGAAAATATTAGGGGCATTAGATGACAAAATCGAAATCAACCGCCAAACCAACCAAACCCTAGAACAAATTGCCCAAACCTTGTTTAAAAGCTGGTTTGTCGATTTTGAGCCGGTTAAAGCCAAAATGGCCGCCAAACAAGCAGGCGCAAGTGCCGAGCAAATCAAACACGCCGCCCTATGCGCCATCAGCGGCAAAACCCCGGAACAACTCGCCCAACTCGACCCGCAAACCCTACAACAACTCAAAACCACCGCAGCCTTATTCCCCGATGCCTTGGTGGATTCTGAGTTGGGGGAAATTCCGGATGGGTGGGAAATAAAAGGCTTAGATAAAATTGCAAATTATCTCAATGGCTTAGCTTTGCAAAAATTTAGACCTAAAGATGAAGCTAACTTTCTTCCAGTTTTAAAAATTGCTCAACTAAAAGCCGGTGTCGCTGCTGGTGATGAAAAAGCCTCGCCAGATATTAAGCCGGAATATATTGTAGAAAATGGCGATGTCGTTTTTTCATGGTCAGGTTCATTAGTTGTCGATGTTTGGTGTGGTGGAAAAGTTGCATTGAATCAACACTTATTCAAGGTGACATCGGATAATTTTCCGAAATGGTTTTTCTATTACTTTACCAAGCATCACTTAGATGATTTCCAAAGAATAGCAGCAGCTAAAGCAGTAACTATGGGGCACATTAAACGCGAACATCTTTCAACTGCACTATGCGCTTTCAATAAAGCCATAATTGAAAATTGTGATGCATATTTATCTGCTTTACTTGACCAGCAAATTGCACTGAGACTTCAAAATACTAACTTGGCAGAAATAAGAGATAACCTACTCCCCAAACTCCTCTCCGGCGAAATCAATCTGAGTAATTTTTAATTATTCAAATTTAGTTTGTTTTCATTCCCCCTCACCCCAACCCTCTCCCGCGAGGAGAGGGGGCTTTTACGACACTCTCCGAAAGAAGGGGAAGGGGATTTTTCCCTCTCCCTCTGGGAGAGGGTTAGGGTGAGGGAATTTATTGATGGATACAGTGATATCTATTTTCTGCTTATATCACCTATAATGGATACCATTGTATCCATGTGACTGATTAATCATGCGTCGATTTTTATTGCTGGATGAGGCGGAAGTGCAACAGGCGTTTGCTGCCCATTTGCGTGGCCTGCGTGAACAGGCAAAATGGTCGAGAGAAGCGCTGGCGGAGCGTAGTAGTGTGCCTGCCGCGACCATCAAAAAGTTTGAACGCACGGGGCAGATCGCTTTTCGGCAACTGCTGCTGCTTTGGCAAAGCCTGGATGATTTACAACGCCTGCATGCCTTGACTCAGCCCGCAAGCAAGGGCGCGGCACTGCCCAGCTCGATTGATGAGGTGCTGAAAGATGAATTTTAAGCCCATCCAAAAGCTAACCGTGAGCCGCACCTTGTCAACCGGCGATTCGGTGGCGGTGGGGGTGCTGGCGCAAAATCGCCAGGGGGTTTTTTTTCAATACGATGCAATTTACCTTGAACGCTACGGTAACGTGTCGCCGTTTACCTTAAAGCCGAGCATGGAACTACAGCGGGCGCCCGCTGCGCCGCACCAAGGTATTCACGGGGTGTTTGCCGATTGCCTGCCCGATGGTTGGGGGTTGCTGTTACAAGATCGGGTGTTTCGTCAGCACGGTATTTTGGCGGCGCAAGTCACCGCGATGGACCGGCTGGCGTTTGTGGGGCATAACGGCATGGGGGCGCTGAGTTTTGAGCCGGTAGCGGATTGGCTGCCAGACACGAGCGAGGCGATTGATTTGGCACGCTTGGGTCTTGAGGCGCAGGCACTGTTCGAGGGTGAAACGGAGCAAGTGCTGGCCGATTTGGTGGCGGTAGGCAGTTCGGGTGGAGCCAGGCCCAAGGCGCAATTGTTTATGTCGCCAGATCAGCCGCACCACTGGCGGACGCGGGCACAGCCGGGCGATGAGGCGTGGTTGGTGAAGTTCACTTCGCAAAATCTGCCTTTGGGGCACGAAGAGGGTTTATGCGAAGCGGCGTATTTGCAGCTGGCGCAGCGGGCGAACCTTGAGCCGCCCGAATGGCAGTTGTTGCATGTGCCTACCCGCAATGGCCGCCGTTCCTGGTTGGCGGTAAAACGCTTTGATTGGCTGGGGCGTGCCGGGCATATGGCCGGGCGCTATCATTTGCACAGTGCCTGTGGCTTGTTGGATGCCGATTTTCGTACTCCCAGTCTGGATTATGCCGATTTGATTAAGGCCAGCCGACAGCTGTGCAAATCCCCTGCCGTGGGGCAACGGCAATTTCGGCGGGCGTTGTTTAATTTGTTTGCCTGTAATCAGGACGATCACAGTAAAAACTGGGCATTTTTGCAGGATGACAGCGGCGCTTGGCGCTTGGCGCCGTTTTATGATGTGACTTTTAGTCCGCATCCTTACGCCGAACATGCCACGTCATTTGCGGGTTACGGAAAAAACCCACCTCTTAAAGCCATGCAGGCGCTGGCCCGCCATGCCGGATTTGCCAACTGGAAACTGGCGCAGCAAGCCATTGCGGAAGTCGTCGATGTCGTTGCCGGCTTTGCTGACGTTGCCAGAGAGCTGGAGGTTAACACGGAAACGATAACGCTGATTACGCAGCAATTAAACGCGGTTTGGCAAGCCAATAAGGGTTTGCTTGCCTCTTGAAACTGAAACGCTCTAAGGACAGCACATGATCTCGGAAGACCAACTGGAACAACTCTGCCTCGACTGGTTTAGGAACATTGGCTATGACTACATCAATGGTTATGACATTGCGCCTGATGGCGAATATCCTGAGCGTGTCGATTATCGCCAAGTGGTGCTATTTGACCGTTTACTCAGCCAGCTGCAAAAAATCAACCCGCATATTCCGCTCGACGTACTAGAGCGTGTATCACAGCAAATCGCCAAGCCGGAATCGCCGGTTTTAATCAAAAGCAACCATGTGTTTCATCGCCTGTTATTAGAAGGCGTGAAGGTTGATTTTAAAATCGACGGCGAGGAAAAAACCGATTATGTGGCCTTGCTGGATTTTGCCACGGCGACCAATAACCAGTTCTTCGTGGTCAATCAATACACGCTTGCGGGCAGCAAAGGCCATCGTCGCCCGGATGTGTTGGTGTTTGTGAATGGCTTGCCGTTGGCGGTGCTTGAGCTGAAAAACCCTGTCGATGAAAGTGCGGATATTTGGTCGGCCTATCAGCAGTTGCAAACTTATAAAGACGAAATCAGCGATTTATTCATATTTAACGCGGCATTGGTAGTCAGTGATGGTTTGCATGCGCGGGTGGGTTCGCTCACCGCCAATAAGGAACGCTTTTTGCCATGGCGCACGGTGGCCAATGAAGACGATAAGCCGCTGTTTGAATACCGGCTGGAAACCTTGGTGAAAGGCTTTTTTAAGCCTGAATTGTTGTTGGATTATCTGCATTACTTTATTTTGTTTGAGCAGGACGACGGCCAGCTGATTAAAAAAATTGCCGGTTACCATCAGTTTCATGCGGTGCGCGAGGCGGTAAAAGCCACGGTGATCGCTGCGCAACAGATAGACGACCGTTCTGCCGAACCCCGCGCCGATTACGCGCAGCGGGTGGTGCCGGGATCGGGTAAGGCGGGGGTGGTGTGGCATACCCAGGGTTCGGGCAAGTCGATTTCGATGGTGTGTTACGCCAGCAAGTTATTGGCGCAGCCGGAAATGAATAATCCCACCATCGTGGTGGTGACCGATAGAAACGATCTGGACGGTCAGCTGTTTAATACCTTTAGCATGGCGGTGGAAACCCTGAAACAAACCCCGGTGCAGGCCGGTGATCGCGACGATTTGCGCGAGATGCTGGCGGCGCGCCAAGCGGGCGGGATTATTTTTACCACCATCCAAAAATTTGCGTTGCTGGCCGATGAAACCAGTCATCCGGTATTAAGCCATCGCCATAATATCGTGGTGATTAGCGATGAAGCGCACCGCAGCCAGTATGGCGATAAAGCCAAGTTAAATGCCAAAGGCCAATATACCTTTGGTTATTCCAAGCATTTGCGCGATGCCTTGCCCAGCGCCAGTTTTATTGGCTTTACCGGCACGCCGATTGCCGCGCAGGATAAAGATACGCGGGCGGTGTTTGGCGATTATGTCTCTATCTACGATATTCAAGATGCGGTGGATGACGGCGCGACGGTGCCGATTTATTATGAATCGCGCTTGGCAAAGCTGGATATAAACACGGCAGACATCGAAGCCTTGAATGCGGAAGTGGACGAGGTCATTGAAGACGAAGAAGACATCGCCAGCCGCGAAAATACCAAATCACAATGGGCGGCCTTGGAAAAGCTGGTGGGCAGTGCGCCGCGTGTGGCGCAAATCGCTAACGATTTGGTCAGCCATTTTGAAACCCGCATTGCCAGCATGCCGGGCAAAGCCATGATCGTGTGCATGAGCCGCGATATTTGTGTGGAGCTGTACAACGCCATCGTCGCCCTTAAGCCGGAATGGCATGATGCCGACCCCAACAAGGGCGCGATTAAAATTGAGATGACCGGTTCGGCCTCTGACCATGCCAAGCTACAGCCGCATATTTATAGCAAGACCACTAAAAAGCTGTTTGAAAAACGCTTTAAAGACATTAACGATCCGCTGCAATTGGTGATTGTGCGCGATATGTGGTTGACGGGTTTTGATGCGCCTTGTTGCCATACCATGTATATCGACAAGCCAATGAAAGGCCATAACCTGATGCAGGCGATTGCGCGGGTGAATCGGGTGTTTAAAGATAAGCCCGGCGGCTTGGTGGTGGATTATATCGGCATTGCCAGCGAGCTGAAGCAGGCGCTGAAAACCTATACCGATTCCAAAGGCAAAGGCGCGCCCACGCTGGATACGCACGAGGCGTATGCGGTGCTGTTGGAAAAAATGGATATTGTGCATGGCATGATGCAGGGCTTTGATTACAGCGCGTTTGAAACCAAGGCTTTGCAGTTATTGCCGGGCGCAATGAATCATATTTTAAGTTTGCAAGGCCGCAGTGGTGAGTTGGACGGCAAAAAGCGCTTTTTAGACGTGATGACGGCGCTGAACAGTGCTTACACCTTATGTTCTACCTTGGATGAAGCCGAACCGCTGAAAAAAGAAATTGCGTTTTTCAGTGCGGTCAAAGCGGCGATCAGCAAATTTACCACGGTGGATAAACGCCGCACCGATGAGGAGAAAAACTCTGCCCTGAAACAGATTATTGATAACGCCATTGTTGCCAATGGCGTGGATGATATTTTTAGTTTGGTGGGCTTGGATAAACCCAATATTGGCTTGCTGTCGCCGGAGTTTATGGATGATGTTGCAAAGCTGAAAGAAAAGAATCTGGCGGTGGATTTATTAGAGCGTTTGCTGCGCGATGAAGTGAAAGCGCGCATGAAAACCGATGTGGTGTCCGAGAAAAAATACTCTGAGCGTATTCTGGAATCTTTGCGCAAATACCACAACCGCGCCATCGAAACCGCTCAGGTGATTGAAGAGCTGATTGCCATTGCCAAAGACATGCAGGCGGATTTGGCGCAAGCGGAAAAACTGGGTTTAAATCCGGACGAAATCGCCTTTTATCGAGCGTTGATTCAGAATGAGTCCGCGGTGCGCGAGCTAGGCGATAACAACTTGAGAGAGCTGGCCAAATATATTACCGAGCAATTGCGTAAAAGCACCACTGTTGATTGGGCAAAGCGGGATAGTGTGCGGGCGAGGTTGCGTAACCTGGTCAGACGCGCACTGCGTAAATGGAAGTATCCACCCGATAAAGCTGATGAAGCTGTAGAACTGTGTTTAAAACAAGCTGAGGTGCTGAGTGAGGCTTGGAGTGCGGGCTAATGAGACACCGAATGTGCCTTGGCTTTATGATTTAGTAACATCTAAATATATTAATGACTTAAATTTAGATTTGTATCAAATAGATAACGGAGGGTGTCCTGAATTTTGTGTAAACGGTGTTTATTAATGGTTTGGCATCCGGTCGTCAAACTGAATGCTAAACCGATTTAAAGCGGCTTTCCAGTCATGCAAGGGCATGGTCCATTTTTTACTGATATTCATCAGCGCCAGATAAAACAGTTTCGATAATGCCTCGTCATTGGGGAAAGAGCCACGATTTTTAGTGATTTTCCTAAGGCTCATATTGACCGACTCGATGGCATTGGTGGTGTAGATGATTCGGCGTATTTCCGGTGGATAGTCGAAAAACGGGATGATCCGGCTCCAATTACGCCGCCATATCTGGGCAATCGAAGGGTAATCGCCGTTCCATTGTGCCTCGAACTCAACCAGTTGCTGCTCGGCCTCTGCTACGGTAGCCGATTGATAAATCCGCTTGAGGTCATCGGCAATCCGTTTGCGCATTTTCCAACCGACATAGTTCAGGCTGTTGCGCACTAGATGGACGATGCAAAGCTGAACGGCGGTTTGCGGATAAACGGTTTCAATGGCTTCGGGAAAACCTTTCAGGCCATCGACACAGGCGATGAAAATGTCCTGCACGCCGCGATTTTTCAGTTCGGTCACCACCTGTAACCAGAACTTAGCCCCTTCGGTTTGGGCGATCCATAGCCCCAGGACTTCCTTCTCGCCATTCAGATTGATACCAATCGCCAGATAGACGGCTTTGACCCGCACGGCACCGGTATCGCGCACTTTGACGTGGATGCAGTCAAGATAAACAATGGGATAAACCGGTTCCAGTGGCCGCGATTGCCAGGCTTTAACTTCATCGGCTACCGCGTCGGTGACCGAGGAAATCAACGAAGGCGAAACCTCAGTCCCATACAACTCTTCCAGATGACTCTGGATTTCCCGCACCGTCAGGCCGCGGGCGTACAGTGAAATGATCTTGTCGTCGAAACCTGTCCAGCGCGTTTGATGTTTGGCGACGATTTGCGGCTCGAAGCTGCCGTGACGGTCCCGTGGAATCTCAAGCTGCAATTCGCCGAAGTCACCTTTCAGGTTCTTCCGGCTCTTGCCATTACGCGCATTACCACTGGGGTTGGTGACGGCTTCATGCTTGGCGTGGCCTAGATGTTCGGTCATTTCAGCTTCCAACGCGCGCTCGACCAGCGCCTTGGTTAACTGCTTCAACAGGCCGTTTTCGCCAATCAGGTCTTCGGGTTTTTGATAATCCGATAGCAAGGTATCGAGCAGCTCGGTCGGGATGGATTTTGATACGGTCATTTTTTCTCCTCTAAGGAACGGCAGTTTCCTGCCTAATGGCCGTTTACACAAAAATTCTTACACCCTCAGATAACGTATTAGTTAAGCTTCCCCCACCCCAAATACCAAACCCCAGCCGGTTCCGATTGGGGTTTTTATTGCCGGAAGGTTTGTGGACTTGTTGGAAAAACTTGCCATCAAGCGGTAGGCTGAGAGAAAGTATAGTTTCTCCGATCAAACTCTAAAGGTATTGAAATGAAATTCCAGATAGTTGCGGCTACTTTTTTTATCACATCCACTCTGACTTCAGGTACGTCTTGGGCAGAAAGCATATGTTATGACGTAGTAGAAAGTTCTACTTCCACAACCAATATCACGTCTACTTTACAGACGGGACAAATCAAACTCAAATTAGTGAGGGCCGGTACATCCGATGTCGTTTTTAATAAAACCGGTACGCTTGTCGGCGTCATCACCGGTACCTTACCGGATGGTCGGCCAATTTTGACTCATACTGCTAAATTCAGCGAGGGCTTCAGCTATACCACCCAAGGCGATGTTGCGACGCCAATGAGTGATCCTACTCAGTGTTCTTTCGCCGCAATCGAATTCATAAGCCATATTGCAAGAGGAACAAAGCTATTTGACAATCTTCAGCCTTACTTTGATGAAACTGTTTATAACGGAGTCGTTGCTACCGGAGAAATTAGCAACTGCCCCGACCTTAATCGGAACACTTTCAGTTTAGCGGGAAGGCTTTGTAAGCCTTAATCCATCAGCCATTTTCAATGCAAAACAGTGAGTTTGTTGCTAAAGACAAATACAAGTTCGACTAATTTTGTTTGAGTGTTGTCGCGGTTGAATGAACTCACCTGATGAGTATTTTTTGCTTGGAACCTTTGAACATAGCTCAGAACGTTCAACTATAGCGCTTGTTTGAACGGCGATCTGAGCATTAAATACAAAGTCACGGCACTGCAATCCGACATTGATCGGCAGTTTGACGGGATTAGGCCTAATAGCGCTAAGCAATTTCAATCGTCGCTAACCTGAACATTTAAGTGCATTCCTTTCCAAGCTAATGGCTCATCAAACCGACAGAACCCGAGCCAAATGCCTTTGCATTGATATCGAAACCGCCCGTCAGGATAGCTTGAAGTTGCGGGAAATAGGCGCGTATCGCCCGGACACCGATGTGCGCCTGCGCGTATCCGGCAAGGCGCCTGACTTGGTTAAAAAGCTGGATCAAATCAGCGAAGGCGCGGCGTTTGTGTTGGGGCATAACGTGATTGCCTTCGACCAGCCGGCTCTATCGGCACTGCATCCCGATTTGGCGCTGCATCGCTTGCCTTTGGTCGATACGCTGGAACTGTCGCCGGTGGCCTTTCCGCAAAATCCTTATCACCGCTTGGTGAAAGACTACAAACTCTGCACCACCACCCGCAACGATCCGGTCCGCGACGCGGAACTGGCTTACGAATTGTTTCTGGATCAGGCCGATGCGTTGCGGCAGCGGGTGGCGGAACATCCTGACGAAGCGCTGTGCCTGCATTTTTTATTGGCGCCGGAAAACGGTAAGGGTGTGGCGAATTTCTTTGCCACCTTGCGCGCCGCGTTGCGGCCGTCCTTGAGCGATGCACAAGCGGCCTGGCAGCGAGCCACCGGCGGCAAGGTGTGCCGCGCCGGACAGCAGCTGGTCGTCAACGACTTTTTGCCCGAGCCGGCTTGGCATAAGTCTCTGGCTTATGTGTTGGCTTGGCTGCGGGTGGCGGGCGGCAATTCGGTGCTGCCGCCCTGGGTGAGCTTGTCCTTCCCGAAAACGCGGGAGTTAATCGCGACCTTGCGCGACGTGCCTTGCGGCGATGCCGAGTGTGAGTGGTGCCGGGAGCAGCATGATCTGTCGCAATTGTTGCCGCGCTATTTTCCGGGCATCACGCAGTTCCGGCCGACGCCAACTAGCGAGGATGGTGGGTCCTTGCAACAAGCCATCGTCGAACATGGCTTTGCCGGCACGCCGACGCTGGCGATTCTGCCGACCGGCGGCGGCAAATCCTTGTGTTATCAATTGCCGGCCTTGGCGCGCTTTTACCGCAACGGCAGCCTGACGGTGATCATCTCGCCGCTGCAATCCTTGATGAAGGATCAGGTCGACAATCTGGAAGCGCGCGGCATCACCTGTGCCGGTTACATCAATAGTTTGCTGAATCCTATGGAACGACAACTGATGCTGGATAAGTTGCGGCTGGGCGATTTGGGTTTGATCTTTGTCGCGCCGGAACAATTTAGAAGCAGCGCCTTCGGCAAGGCCTTGATGCACAGGGAAGTCGGCGCCTGGGTGTTCGACGAGGCGCACTGTTTATCCAAATGGGGACACGATTTTCGCCCGGACTATTTGTATGTGTCGCGCTTTATCAAGGCCCGGCAAAAGGACAAGCCGTCGCCAGTGTTTTGTTTTACCGCCACCGCCAAGCCGGACGTGGTGCAAGACATCGTCGAGCATTTTCGCAAGCGCCTGGGCATTACGCTGGCGTGTTTGACTGGTGGCGTCAGTCGGGAGAATCTGCTCTATGAAGTGCATGCGGTGCCGGCCCAAGCCAAATATCCGGAAGTGCTGCGCTTGCTGGAGCAAAGCTTGCGCGACGCGGGCGGTGCCATCGTGTTTTGCGCCCGGCAGAAAACCGTGGAGGAAATGGCCGAATTTTTGAAACAGGCTGGCCTGGATTGCGGTTATTTCCACGGCGGCATGCAGCCCGAGCAAAAACGGCAGGTGCAGGAAGCCTTTATCGCCGGCGAGCTGCGGGTGATCGCCGCCACCAATGCCTTCGGCATGGGCGTGGATAAGGCCGATGTGCGTTTGGTGATTCATTTGGACACGCCAGGCTCATTGGAAAATTATCTACAGGAAGCCGGGCGGGCCGGTCGCGATCAAGACCCGGCGCGTTGCGTGTTGCTGTATGACGATGCCGATCTGGATGTGCAGTTTCGCTTGCTGCGCAATTCCAGGCTGACGCAGCACGATATTGTCGCGATCTTAAAAGCCTTGCGCAGCATCGAGCGCAAAGATCGCAGCGAAGGTTCGGTGGTGGTCACCAGCGGCGAAATCTTGCTGGAAATACCGGACAAACACGGTATCGATCCCGATGCCGCCGATGCCGACACCAAGGTCCGCATCGCGGTGGCCTGGCTGGAAGAGGCGCGCTTGCTGGAGCGCCAGGAAAATCATACGCGGGTGTTTCCGGGCAGCTTGCAAGTGGCCAGTCTTGAAGAAGCCCAGGTTTTGCTGCAGAAAAAGCTGGGGCCGAATACCGACATCGAGCCTTATATGGCGCTGTTGTCGCAGTTATTTTATAGCGAAGATGACGAAGGCATCAGCACCGACGACTTGATGCTGGCCACCGGCCGCAACTCTCACGAAGTGCAGAGCATGTTGCGCGATCTGGATCGCTTCAAACTGGTCTCCAACGATACCGAAATCGGCGTCACGCTGTACCGCGATCCCGACACGGTCGATAGGCTGGAAGACTTGCGCAAGCTGGAAGACGCGTTGATCGCCAGTCTGCGCGAGGCCGCGCCGGACGCGGATCGGGAGCAATGGCAGATTCTGAATGTGCGGCGGCTGTGCGATACCTTGCGCCGCGAGGCCGGCGTGGAGTTGACGCCGGACAAATTGACCCGCTTGATGAAATCGTTTGCCGAAGCCTTTGGCGATAATACCAGCCTGCGCGGCTTTTTTGCGTTACGCCCGGCCGGCCAGGACAATCGCTATCTGAAATTGCTGCGCAGCTGGCAGAAGATAGATGACATCCGCTGCAAGCGCATGCGGCTGGCTCAGGCCTTGCTGAATTACTTTCTAGCGCAACGCCAGGGCAATAATCTGCTGGTCACCTGCAAGCAAGGCGATTTGGAAGCAGCTTTGCGAGTCGATCTGACGTTACAGGATCTGGATGTACGCGATTGGAATGTGGCTTTGGCGGCGGCGTTGATTTATCTGGACAGCAACGAAGTATTGCATCTGGCCCGTGGCAAGGCCGTGTTCCGGGCGGCGATGAGCATTCAGCTGAATGCCGAAGTCCGGCGCCGGCAGTTTAAAAAATCCGATTACGCCGAGCTGGCCTTGCATTACAAGGACAAGATCATCCAGGTGCATGTGATGGCGGAATATGCTCGGCTGGCGCTAGGCAAGATTCAGGCGGCGATGGCGTTTATCGTCGATTACTTTGCCATGGATAGACACGAATTTGTACGCCGCTATTTTGCCGGCCGCCAGGATATTCTGGAAATGGCCACCACTGAGGCCGCGCATCGACGCATTCTCAGCGATCTGCAAAATCCGGAACAACAAGCCATCGTCGCCGCGCCGCCGGAAGGCAGTCAACTGGTGCTGGCCGGCCCCGGTTCCGGCAAGACCAGGGTCATCGTGCATCGGGTGGCCTGGTTACTGCGCGAATGCATGGTGTTGCCGGAAGGCATCATGGTTTTGAGCTATAACCGTTCGGCGGCCGTCGAAATTCGTAAACGCTTGTGGGCCTTGATCGGCGCGGATGCCGTTGGTGTAACCGTGCAAACCCTGCACAGCCTGGCGATGCGCTTGACCGGCACCAGTTATGCTGTCGCCGCCGAGCATGGCGAACAAGTGGATTTTAAGGCAGTATTCAAATCCGCCACCGCGCTATTGAAACAAGCAGAGCAGGGCGACGATCTGGGGTCGGGCATCCAACGCGACCGCTTATTGTCAGGCTTGCGCTATTTGCTGGTGGACGAATATCAGGACATCAACGCCGAACATTACGAATTGATCAGCGCGTTGGCCGGCAGGGCTATCAGTAGCGAGGACGATAAATTGTCGCTGCTGGCGGTGGGCGACGACGATCAGAATATTTACGCGTTTGGCGGCGCGAACGTTCGCTTCATCAAACAGTTTACCGAGGACTATCAGGCCAGGACTTTTTACCTGATCGAAAACTACCGCTCCACGGCGCATATCATTCATTGCGCGAATCGGGTGATTGCGCCGGCGCGGGAGCGGATGAAAACCCAGCAGACCATCCAAATCAATTACGCCCGCCGAGATGCGGCGGATGGCGGCGAATTTGCCAAACTGGATAGTTTGACTCAGGGCCGGGTGCATATTCTGGAAACCCCGGCGCCGCTCTATGGTGAAGTCGACCTGGCGCTGGCCGAATTGATTCGGTTGAACAGGCTGGCAAACGCAGGTCAAACCAGCCATTGGGGCCGTTTTGCGGTGATCGCCAGACATTGGGAAACGTTGGAACCAATGGCGGAATTGTGCCGGTTGCAAGGCATTCCGGTGCGCTTGATGCGCGACAAGTATCTATTGAATTTGTATAGCACGCGGGAAGGCTATGGCTTGCTGGCATTATTGAATAAGCAAGGGCGAAAGTCTCGCAAACCCCGGCTGTTGTTGCGCTGGGGTTCATTATCGCGCTGGTTCAAACGCCGTTATCGTCAGAAGGTGGACGACCTGATCGAACATCCTTATCGAGCCATGCTGGCACAATTCATCATCGAATCGGAATCCGCCGTGCCGGGCTGCCAGCAAGTGGTCAGCAATATTATCGAAGCGCTTTACGAATTCGATTCCGGTAGTCAGATTGGCGAAAACGATAGCCGGCATGCGCCGTTGTTGTTATTGACGGCGCATCGTGCCAAGGGCTTGGAATTCGATCATGTGCTGATTCTGGATGGCGGCGGCTGGCAGCAAACCCGCGACGAAGAGCGGCGTTTATTCTACGTGGCGATGACCCGGGCCCGCAAAACGCTGACTTTGTCTGCCAGATCAGGTGGGCGGCATGCTTTCGTTCGCGATTGCGAAGCGCTTTGCGTTAAAACGCAGTCGCAAGCCACTCGCGAGTTTCAAGCGCTGGGCCAACGCACTTGGCTGGCCGATTTGGGGCAAGTCGTATTGTCATGGCCGGGATATTTCGCGCCGGATAAGGCTATTCACCGGGCGATTGCGCAGCTGGATGTCGGCTACGAATTGATATTGCGTACCAGGAACGACGGGCAAACCGGTTGGGAACTGGCGGACAAAAACGGTGTGGCGGTTACCCGAATGGCTTTGGCTTTTACGCCGCCGCCGGGCAGTATCGTGGCGGTAAGGGTGGCGGCGATTGCGGTTTGGCACAGAAAGTCCGGCGATGACGAAAAACTGCGTTGCGAGCATTGGGAGGTGGTGTTGCCGGAAATTTCGTATATGTCGCGCTGATGCGCTAAAAAACCGATAAAAGCACTTATAACTGTGCCAGATGCGCGCTTAAGTCTTTAACATCGAATTTGCCGACTTTGTGCATCGCGATGGCGCCTTGGCGGTCGATCAAAAAAGTGGTCGGCGTCAGTTGCACATTGCCGAAGGCTCGGACATGGCGGCCGTCGATATCCAGCGCGACCGCGTACGGCAACTGTCTTTCCTTGCTTAGCGTTTGCACGCGGCTGGGCGGGTCGTAGGGCATCGCCACCGCGACGATTTGCAAGCCGCGATCCTTGAATTGCTCATGCAGAGCGATTAAATCCGGTATTTCCTCGATACAGCTGGGACAATCCGTCGCCCAAAAAGTGATCAGTACTGGTTTGCCTTTCAAGTCGGCAATGGCTAGCTGTTCGCCTTTTAAGGTGGTGAAGACGGCATTGGGGGCTAGGCTTTTCGTGTAGGTCAGCCACCAGGCGATCACGCCTAGCAAGCAAATGGCCGAAAGGACGCCAAGCGCCGATTTTATTCTCATAAGCAAGGGGTATCCGGTAGTGGGTCTGGAACGCGCATTACGGCGATTATAGCAAAGCTGCTAGAATGCAGACTTTATCCAATAATCCAGTCAAGGCGATGAAAAAGATACTGATTTCAGACAAGCTCGCGGAAGATGGCATTAATTTCTTAAATGCACAGGAAGGC